>Ga0209181_10000024_pt1 | contig 218232 bp, 229 predicted proteins | sample MAT05_FD_187208 | JGI IMG/M metagenome (GOLD analysis project Ga0209181, IMG submission 187208) | Freshwater microbial communities from Lake Fryxell liftoff mats and glacier meltwater in Antarctica - MAT-05 (SPAdes) (version 2) | ecosystem: Environmental > Aquatic > Freshwater > Ice > Liftoff...
CGCGACCCGCTGAGATCGAAGCTGAACACCGCCGCGTTCGCTTGCGACGTGATGGACAAGGCCGCGGCGACGACGGCCGCGGTGGTAAGATTCTTAAGCATCCTGAAACTCTTTGCATGACGAGTGCTTGGCCCCCCGGTCATGCATACGCAGGGTCGGCGAACCGGGTTGCGGTCGTCTGCGAAACAATTTATTAAATAATTCTGATGCTTCGGAAGCGCGGCCCTTGGTTACCCGAAGATCACAGGTGTGGTACCGGGCGTTCCGCGCGTTCGGGAATCGACAGCGGACCGGCGCGGATCGACAATGCCGGCAACCGCACGAACGACAGTTCGCCGGGCGCGACCGGCCGGGCGTTGAGTCGAAGACCGGCGGGAATGGGGTCGGCCACGCGCTTCAAAGCGCTCTCCAGTTCGTCGTCGTCGGCCCGCGGCTGCGCCGGCATCCGCAGTACCGGGTTTTCGACGACCGCATGCAGCGCTGCGCCGATCAGCAACTGGCTGTGGAGCGGCACGTCGGTCTCGGTCATCAGCAGGAAGGCAAGGTCCTAGACCTGGCCACCTGGCCGCGGCGCAACTCGCGGCTCTGATTCGCGACCGTCTCGACGCCGATCAGTGACAATACAAGGCCGCTGCCGCCGCCGCCGAAGTGCTGCACCGCAATAGTTGCGGGCAGTCCGGTCAGGTGCCAACCGGGATCGCTGGTGAGGGCGTCGGCCAACAGGTCGCGCAGCGCCAGCGTCGCGGTGGCAAGTGCGATCGACAGGCTCATGTCGCTCGCAACAAATGGATAGCGGCCTTGCCGTGGCGCCGGACAATTTCGACCGCAAAGCCGGGAACATCGAGCGGCTCCTTCGCCGCGGTCTCCACCGAAATCAGCGCATGCGGCGCGACCCAGCCCTGTTCGGCCAGCCGGGCGAGGGCGGCGGGTGCCAGGCCTTCGCCGTAGGGCGGGTCGAGCAGCAGCAGGTCGCACGGCCGACGCGCGCGGCCCAGCGACCTGGCCGGCACCGCAAAAACTTCGGTCTCGGCCGCCGCCCCTGACTTGGCGATATTGGTCTTGAGCGCCGTCAGCGCACTCGTATCGGTTTCGATGAAATCGACATGGGCACAGCCCCGCGACAGCGCCTCCATGCCGAGCGCGCCGGTGCCCGCGAAGACATCGGCGACGCGCAATCCCTCGAAGCTGCCGAGCCGGCTGACCAGCATCGAGAACAACGCCTCGCGAACCCGGTCGGCGGTCGGGCGAGTCGCGTCGCCGGGGGGGGCGACGAGCGCTCGCCCGCGCCACTTGCCGGCGATGATCCTCAAACCTTACCGAGCCCCTTGCGGAGCGTCGCGATCGCCGCCGCCGGAATCTCGTCGGCATCGCGGGGCGGCAGCTCGCCAAGCTCGAACGGGCCGTAGGCGGTGCGGATCAGGCGCGACACCTGCAGGCCGAGATACTCAAGAACGCGGCGAATCTCGCGGTTTTTGCCCTCGGTCAGCCGCATCGTCAGCCACAGGTTCGCGCCCGTTCGCCGCTCGATGTCGGCGTCGATGGGGCCATAGCGCATGCCGTCGATAGTAATGCCCTCGATCAGGCTTTCCAGCGTGTTCTGCCCGATCTCGCCATAGGCGCGCACGCGGTAGCGGCGCGACACGGCGTTGACCGGCAGCTCCAGCGCCCGCTTCAGCCCGCCATCGGTGGTCAGCAGCAACAGCCCTTCGGTGTTCATGTCGAGTCGCCCGACCGGCACTAGCCGCGGCAGGCCCGGCGGCAGCGCGTCGAAGATCGTCGGCCGCCCGCCCGGGTCGCGTGCCGTGGTCAGGAAGCCCGCCGGCTTGTGGAAGCGGAACAGCCGCGCCGCCTCGATGGGCTGCACCTCGCGGCCTTCCACCGTGATGCCGTCGAGCGTCGTGACGATGGTCGCGGGCGTCTCGAGTACCTTGCCGTGCAGCGACACCTTGCCCTCCGCGATCATCCGCTCGATGTCGCGCCGCGATCCGACCCCGGCACGCGCCAGCAGCTTGGCGATGCGCTGCGGCTCCTCGGCGCTGCGGCCTTCGCGCGCCGCGACGGTTGCGGCGGCACGGACCTGGCCACGGGCCCGTCGTCCGGTCGGCGCGTTGCCGGGATCGGGCTTGGCCGAGGGTACCTTGGGCAGCCGGCCGCCGGGTATGTGCCGCCGCGCCTCGCGCGGGTTGGTGGCGAGTTCGTCGAGGCCGGGGGCGCGGCCAAAGCGCGGGCCGGTCGCCGCCGGACGGCGGCCATCAGTAGCTCCCGCGGGGCGGCGGTCGCCGGTTGCCGCCGGACGACGGCGATCGCCGGTCGGCGCGCCGGGCGGACGTCCGGGCGGGCGCGCGCCGCCGCCGGGGGTACGGGGTGGTCTCATCGGGCATGCCTTGCGGTGCGGCGTCCGCCTTGGCAAGCGCGACGCGCTCGGCTACGCGAACCAGAGACGCCCCTGTGGTGAAATGGTAGACGCGCTCGACTCAAAATCGAGTGGAGAAATCCGTGCTGGTTCGAGTCCGGCCAGGGGCACCACAAATTCGTTTGCTGTCGGCCAGGTATGATCGTAAAAATCACGCAAATCCCGTAGCTTACCGCTCGCAGTGATCACCCGGCGCCGATACGGATAATAGAATGCCGCTAACGGGAGGCGGCTAGCAGCAAGGCACCCGCCGTTAAAATCGGAACCTTTATAGCCATCTCCCTTGGTGTTAATTGGGTATTGAATGCGATCGCCGATCAAATGCTCCGGCTGCTAGGTGTCCTGCCGCAGTGGATTAATACCACGCTGAAAGCATCGCAGCGCCGGATCACGTGCGGCGCGCCGGATTGCCAAAATTCGGGTCGCTACTGAGCCGGCGTGCTATCGTTCCCGCCGGATGGCGGTACCAGCCTGGATCGGCGAATTCACCGCTGCCGACATCGTCGCGCACTTTCACCACAGTGAACATGCCACCCATCTCCATGTTGCCGAACGGACCCTTGCCGGCCATCATCGCCGTAGTATTGACCGGTCCCTGATGGCCGCCGTCGGTATGCTCCTGATGCTCGGCCATGCCGTACCGCATCATCGGCAGGAATCCCGGCGAGATGGCGCGGACGCGGTCGGCGACGCCGGCCTGGTCGACGCCGGTCTGGTTGGGGATGCCGTGGCCCATCGCGTTCATCGTGTGGTGGGCCATGTGACAATGCAGCGCCCAGTCGCCGGCCACGGCAGTAAATTCGATATCGCGCATCTGGCCGACCGAGACCAGTTCGGTAACCTCGCGCCGCCACTGTCCACGCGGCCAGCGCCCGCCGTCCGATCCAGTCACCTCGAAAAACTCGACGCCGTGGAGGTGGATCGGGTGGTTCCACATCGACAGATTGCCGACGCGGATGCGGACCCGGTCGCCGGTGCGCGCCACCAGCGGCTCGATCGCCGGGAACATCTTGGAGTTGAAGGTCCACTGATCGAATTCGACCATGATCGACGGGTCGGGTCGCCAGGTGCCGGGCTTGAGCGCCCAATTATGCAGCAGGAAGGCGAAGTCGCGGTCGATCCTGACCGGCTCGCCGCCGCGCGGGTGGATGATGAACAGGCCCATCATGCCATAGGCCATCTGGGTCATCTCGTCGGCGTGCGGATGGTACATGTGCGTGCCGTGCTGTCGTAGCGTGAATTCATAGACATAGGTCTCGCCCGGTGCGATGTGCGGCTGGGTCATGCCGCCGATCCCGTCCATGCCGCTCGGCAGGACCAGGCCATGCCAGTGCACGGTGGTGTGCTCGCCAAGCCGGTTGGTGACGAGGATGCGGACGCGGTCGCCCTCCACCGCCTCGATCGTCGGTCCGGGCGTGCTGCCGTTATAGCCCCAGCAAATTGCCTTCGAGCCCGGTGAGAACTCATGCTGGACTTCCTCGGCGACGAGGTGGAATTCCTTGATGCCGCCGACCATGCGCCACGGCAAGGTCCAGCCATTGAGCGTGCGCACCGGGGGGTAGCGCGGGTCGCGCGGCACTGCCGGCGCGCGGCCAACCCGGGCCGCGACCGGTGCCGGTGCCGGCGTCATGTCCATGCCGGCCATATCGTGCCCGGCATGGCCCTGCGCGGCGACCCGGCCGGCCAGCGCCGAGCCGATCGCCACGGCCGCGCCGGTCTTCAGCATGTCGCGTCGGTCGATGGTCATTGTCCGGTTCCCGGATGATGGTGTGTCGCCGGTGCTGGCACCGGCGTAGGTGTCTTGTGCTGCTGGCTGGCAGCGGGTGGCGGCATCGGCATGGCATCGTGGCCACCGTGCATCGAATGGTCCATCGCCGGGGCGGGCGGCGTGACGGCCACGCCGTGGCCGGCGTGCGGACCGGGCACGGCGGCGCTCCCCGGCGCGGGCAATGACGGTTTCGGCGAGGCCATCGCCATCCCGCCGTGCCCCGAATGGTCCATCGCCGGTGGTGGCGGCGGCGTCAGATACTGCTCGGCAGACGGCAGGGTCTGGCGCGCCTCGGTGTCGCTCGGCAGGCGGCTGCCGATGAGACGGACGAGATCGGTGCGCGCCAGCCAGTAATCGCGCACCGCCTCGATAAGCCCCTGATAGGCTTCATACTGTTGGGCGCGGGCCTGAAGCACCTCGAATTGCCCGATCAGCGCGAAATTCTGTTCGAGCTGGCTCTGCGCCGCCACAGTTTCGCGCTCGGGCACGAGGGCCGTCCGGTAGTCACCGACAACCTGGGCCAAGACGCGGACCCGCTCGCTCGACAACGCCACCGAGTTTGCCGCCGCGAGCTCGATGCGCGCCAGCCGGGCGCGGGCCAGTTGCACCCGCGCCTCCGCCCGCGCGACACGCGCGCCGCCCTGGTTGAAGATCGGCAGCTCGAGATCGAGTGTCGGTCCCCGGATCACCGCTCCGTCGACCTCGCGCTCGCGCTCGTACCCGATGCTGGTTGCGCCCAGCAGCCGGAATCGCCGCGTGAACGCCGCAGCGCCGGCCGCGACGCTGGCCCCCTTGCGCGCCGCCAGCAATTCAAGACTGTTATCATTCGCCAGCCGCTGCAGTGCGACGGGGTCGTCCTCGGTCGCCAGCGGCAACGACAGCACTGTCTCGCCCGCCCAGTCGGTCGCGGGGCCGGACAGGCCGATCAGCGTGTTCAGGTCGAGCCGCGCCAGCCGGGCCGCGACCGCCGCCCGCGTTGCCTCGATCCCGGCCTGGCTCGCCGCCGCCTTCTCGCGGTTGAGCTGCAGCAAGGTGATGTTGCCGGCGTCGTAAAAGCGCTGTGCGAGATCGGCCGAAGTGCGCAGGGCGTCCGCGACCGCCTTGCGCATCGCTGCCACCTGCTGCGCGGCGACGTGCCGGTACCAGGCCGACTCGACATCGAGCGAGACGCCAAGGATCGCGGCGGCAACCTCGTAGCGGGCCCGCTCGTAATCGACGCGCGCCAGCCGCGACCGAGACGGCAAGGTGAGCAGGTCGATCAGCGGCACCGCCAAGCCGGTGGTTAGCTGCGACCCCGGACCGCCGGCGAGCGCCAGGCTCGAAATGGCAATGCGCGGGTTGGCGACCTGGATGGCTTCAAGCACGTCGGCGCGGGCCAAGCCGAGCTGCCCATAGACTTCCAGCAACTGCGGGCTCTTCAGCATGGCGACGCGCACGGCGCTGTCGACCGTCATCGGCTTGGCCAGCAATTCGTCGACCGCCGCGCCGGACGCCGCATCGCCGTTCTGCTGCCAGCCGAGATTGCCGGCACCGCGCGCGGCCAGCAGCGCCTCGATCGCCGGACGATCCCGCGACACGTCGAGCGTTGCACAACCGCTCAGCGCGACAAGCGCCAGCGTTGCCGCCGCGCGCCGTACGGGCGACGGCAAGCGACGCGGCATCATTATAGCGCGACCTTCACGCGCCATCTTCTCTGTCATCCGCCACAATCCCGGGAGCCGCTCATAAAACTATACGCAGCGTCGGCAGCCGGCCCTCAACCACGCGGCAGAATGTCCATAAGCCGGGCGCGGGCGCGCGCAACCCGGGTCTCGACCGCCTTCTCACTGATGCCGAGCACCCGCCCCGCCTCGGCCTGCGACAGACCATCGATGGCATGGAGGATCAACGGTTCCTTGAGCGGCGTCGGCAAGCGGGCTACTGCCGCCCAGACGAGCGCGAGCTCCTGCCGGTCGGCGGCCACCGCGTCGGCGGGAGCCGCAGGGTCGGGCATCTCGTTTGCCGGCTCCGCCGTCGCAGCCACCAAGCCGAACAGGCGACGGACTGCACGGCGGCGGCCCCAGTCGCGGCACTTGTTCAGGGCGATGCGCGCCAGCCATGCGCGCATCGGTTGCCCGGCATCGTAGCGGCGCAGCGCCGTGAACGCGGCAATGAAAGCCTCCTGCGTCACGTCGAGGGCTTCGTCCGCGTCGCCGACATGGCCGCGAACGAGCCGGTAGATCGGTGCGCGGTGGCGGTCCATTATCGCCGCGAACGCCGTCTGCCGCCCGGCCAAGGTCAACGCGGCCAATTCGCCGTCGGACAGACTGCCGAGGTCGAGGCTCACCGCACGTCGGCGGTAAGCGCCCCGACCACCGCCCGGTCGAACTTCGCGGCCTGCTCGGGACGCAGCACGGCGCGCATCGCGAAGACATGCTCGAGCGTCGCTTTCTGCAGCGTCCCCATCGTCGTGTGCGAGCGGTCTATCGCCGCCGCCACGCTTGGGCCGATACCATGCTCGGCCTCGATTGCGATCGCCAGCTGCGCGTTTTCAGCGCGCAACTCGAGCTCGAGCGCCTGCCGCCGCACGGCGAACTGTGCTTCGAGCCGGTCGATCCGGATATGCTGCTGGGGGGTCAAGTCGAGCTCCCGATGCAGGACCGCGTGCAGGTCATCGGGCGCGGCCTGCCGGCGGTCGGCGATCTCGCGACCGGCCAGCACCCCCGCCAGCGCCGCGACGAACGCGATCAGCCCGATCAGTAACCCGCGTTTCAGCGTCCCTTTCACGGCGCGCCCGCAAGGAGCGTCGAGGGTGCCAACGCCAGTCCTGTCGAAACCAGCGGCAGCGTTTGCGCTGATGATGGATCGGTGCCGTAGAGGCTTCCCGTTGCAGTGCCGACGAAAAGGGCTACCACGGCCGTAACGGCACCCCAGCGCAGGGTACCGCCGCCGCTCTCACGGTCCGGCAGCAGCGCAATCCGGCCCATCACCGCATCCTCGAACTGCATCAGGCGCGGATCGGGTTCGGCATCGCTCAGCCGCTGTAGCAATCGTTCGATATCGTTCATGCTCGCTCTCCCGCCGCATGCTCCGAAGTGCATACGCGCCCCACGCTGGCAGCCCTTATCGCCTTTCCCCGCTGCCTGAGGGCTACCCTCCCGGCTTGCGTATAACGGTTACGACCAAAGACGAAGGACGACATGGCCAAAGCAACCCGGCTTCTTATCTCAACCGCAGTCGCAGGGCTCGCCGCGACGGCAGCGGCAGCGCATCCGAAGCTTATCGCCTCGGTGCCGGCGGCCAATGCATCGGTCACCGCTCCGGTGACGATCGAGCTAAAGTTCAACGAGGCGGTGGTCGACCAGTTTTCGGGAATCGAGGTGCAGGTGACCGACATGACGGGCATGAAGATGAAGAACCCGATTAAAATGGCGGCTCGCCCGTCGCTATCGGGCGACAACGGCACCCGCCTGACCGCCAATTTCGCCAAGCCCTTGCCGAAGGGCGGCTACAAGGTAACCTGGCACGCTGTCACCGCCGACACACACCGGGTTGAGGGCAGCTACAGCTTCACCGTAAAATAGCGGCGTGGCGGACGCGCTGAACATCGGTGTCCGCTTCGCGCTTTACGCGACGCTGTTGCCGCTGTTCGGTTTCGCGCTGTTCGGGCTTTATGCGCCCGCCGGTGGCGGGATCCGGCCGGGTAGCGAACTCCGCTACCACAGGTGGCTCGGCGGCGGCGCGGTGCTGGCGCTCGGGCTTGCCGCACTCGGCGTCGTCGTGATGACGGCCACGATGATGGCTGTCGGACTGGGCGAAGTCCATGCGGGCGATGTCCGCGCGATGGTCACCGGCATGTCGGCCGGCACGGCATGGATCGTCCGTATCGCTGCACTGATGTTTCTGCTGGCGGGATTGCTGATACGGCGGCCCGGGGCGATGCTGACCGTCGCTGTCACCGCATCTGCACTCGCGCTCGCCTCGCTCGCCTGGACCGGCCATGGCGGCATGGACAGCGGCGTGGGTGGGTTCGTTCATGCCGCTGCCGACGTTGTCCACCTGCTCGCCGCCGGTGCCTGGCTCGGCGGGCTTCTGGCCTTGACGTTGCTGCTGCTGCGGTCGCCGGCAACGGCCAGCCACCTGGCGTTTACCCACCGCTCACTGGCACGTTTTGCCACTGTCGGCACAACCGTTGTGACGCTGATCGTGCTGACCGGTCTGATCAACAGCTGGTTGCTGATCGGCATCGACCGGCTGCCGACGCTGTGGACCTCGCTCTACGGCCGCCTGCTGCTCGTCAAGCTGGCGTTGTTTGCCGGGATGCTCGCCCTTGCGGCCAGCAACCGGTTTCGGCTGACCCCGGCGCTCGGCCGCGTCCTCGACGCGCCGGACCCGACGAAGCAGCTAAGCTCTCTGCGTATCAGCCTTGCCTTCGAAAGTGCATCAGCCCTCGCCATTCTCGCGATCGTGGCCTGGCTCGGCACGCTGGAGCCGCCGAATTCGATGTGACGAACCGATCTGGATTGAGCGGGCGCTTCTACCCGCGTGTCGAAGGAGATGCCCATCGGATACTCGGCGGCGCGCGCCAAGGCGGGACTCTCGACCTCGGCCAAGGCGCGTTCGCCCCACAGTGCGAGAAGCTGCCCGATGTCGGCAATGGGGAAACCAATGTGGCGCGTCCAGCGGATCAACGTCAGCGCGTTTACCTCAGCCGGCGAATAGTCGCGGTAGCCTGATGCTCGTCGCGCCGCCGCCGGAACAAGGCCGATGGCTTCAGAATGGCGGATCATGCGTTGAGCGTACGACCGGCAGGAATCGAACCATGGCGCAAATTGACACCGACGTTGCCCCCGAAGCCCATGGTGGCCGCCAGGAAAAGGCCGGGCCGGGCGCGGTAACCGCATCGGAGAAAGACCCGGTTTGCGGCATGATCGTCGATCCGGCGACGACCAGATTCAGCGCAGAACACGCCGGGATGAAGTATCATTTCTGCTCGTCCAGCTGCCAGACCAAGTTTGTCGCCAACCCTGACCGTTACCTGACGCCGACATCTTTGACCGCTCCACCAGCCAATACCGGCGCGATCTACACCTGCCCGATGCACCCGCAGATCCGGCAGGTGGGGCCGGGGCCGTGCCCGATCTGCGGCATGGCGCTCGACCCGGTCGAGATCAGCGCCGTCGCGCCGCCCAATGTCGAGCTGATCGACATGACGCGGCGGTTCTGGATGGGGCTGGCATTCGCATTGCCGCTGTTCGTCATCGAAATGGGCGGCCACGTGTTCGGCTTGCGCCTGCCGATTTCGAATGCTGCGAACGCCTGGCTGCAGCTCGCGCTGGCGACGCCGGTCGTCGCTTGGGCGGGTGCGCCGTTCTTCGTGCGCGGCTGGCGTTCGCTGGTCACCCGCAAGCTCAACATGTTCACGCTGATCGCCATCGGCACCGGGGCGGCCTACCTCTACAGCCTCGTCGGGGTGCTCGCCCCGCAGCTGTTCCCGCCGGCTTTCCGCGACGCGCACGGCATGATCGGGCTCTACTTCGAGGCGGCGGCGGTCATCACCGTGCTCGTCCTGCTCGGCCAGGTGCTCGAACTGCGCGCCCGCGACAGGACCGGCGGGGCGATCCGTGCGCTGCTCGATCTCGCGCCCAAGACTGCGTTGCGCGTCCGCGACAGCGGTGCTGACGAGGAGGTGCCGCTCGACCAAGTGGTGAAAGGCGACGCCTTGCGCGTCCGCCCCGGCGACAAGGTGCCGGTTGACGGCTTCATCGTTTCAGGGACCAGCGCTGTCGACGAGGCCATGGTCACCGGTGAATCGATCCCGGCGACCAAGGCGGCGGGCGACAAGGTGATCGGCGGGACGCTCAACCAGACCGGCAGCTTCGTCATGCGCGCCGATGCGGTCGGCCGCGACACCATGCTGTCGCGGATCGTCGCTCTGGTCGCCGATGCCCAACGTAGCCGCGCCCCGATCCAGAACCTCGCCGATGCCGTGGCGGGCTGGTTCGTGCCCGCCGTGCTGCTCGCTTCGGTGCTGGCGTTCGGGGCCTGGGTGGCGTTTGGCCCGGCACCCGCCATCGCCAACGGCTTCGTCGCCGCCGTCGCGGTGCTGATCATCGCCTGTCCGTGCGCGCTCGGGCTGGCGACACCCATGTCGATCATGGTCGCGGTCGGGCGCGGTGCCGGCATCGGCGTGCTGATCCGCAGTGCCGAGGCACTGCAGAAGCTCGAGACCATCGACACGCTGGTCGTCGACAAGACCGGCACGTTGACCGAGGGCAAGCCCAAGGTCGAGGCCATCGCCACCTTCAACGGCATCGCCGAGGATGACGCTCTGCGGCTCGAAGCGGCGCTCGAACAAGGCAGCGCGCACCCGCTTGCGGCGGCGATTGTCGCGGCAGCGCATGAGCGCAAGTTGACGCTTCCGGCCGCGGAAGACTTTGCTTCGACCATTGGCAAGGGCGTCAGCGGGCGCATCGAGGGTCGCACGGTCACTGCCGGAACCAAGGCCTGGCTCGCGGAGAACGGCATCGACGTCGCGGCAGCAGCCGCTACCGCCGACGCCTGGCGGGCCGAGGGCCGGACTGCCGTGTTCCTCGGTATCGACGGCAAGCTCGCCGCCGTGCTCGGCATCGCCGATCCGGTCAAGGAAACGACTGCCTCTGCCGTGGCGCAGCTCAAGGCGCTTGGCCTGCGCGTCGTCATGCTGACCGGCGACAACCGCGCCACGGCAGAGGCCATCGCCAAGCGGGTCGGTATCACCGAGATCGAGGCCGAGGTCTCGCCCGAGATGAAGAGCGCGGTTATCCAGCGGCTGAAGGCCGAGGGCCGCAAGGTCGCGATGACCGGCGACGGCGTCAACGACGCGCCCGCGCTTGCGGCCGCCGATGTTGGCATCGCCATGGGGGCGGGTGCCGATGTTGCCATCGAGGCGGCGGGCGTGACGCTTGTCAAGGGCGATCTGACCGGCATCGTGCGCGCCCGCAAGCTCAGTCACGCAGCGATGCGTAACATCCGCCAGAACCTGTGGCTGGCGTTTGTCTACAACGCCGCCGGCATACCGATCGCGGCAGGCGTGCTCTACCCGGTGTTCGGTATCCTGCTCAGCCCGGTGATCGCGGCTGGTGCGATGGCCTTGTCGTCGGTGTCGGTGATCGTCAACGCCCTGCGACTGCGGACGGTGCAGCTCTGACGCCGCTCGCGCCTGCCTCAGCAGTGCCTGCAGACAGCTGGCGGCGAGTCAGGGATTGCAGTCTGGCCAGGGCATTATTCACAGCCGGACGCGGTTGGCGACAAGGTCGTCGACTACTCCCGGGTCCGCCAGCGTCGAGGTGTCGCCAAGCGCGTCGACCTGGTCTTCGGCGATCTTGCGCAGGATGCGGCGCATGATCTTGCCGCTGCGGGTCTTGGGCAGGCCCGGCGCAAACTGCAGGGCGTCGGGCGTCGCGATCGGGCCGATCTCGTGGCGTACCCACTTGACCAGCTCGGCGCGCAGCTCGGGCGTCGACTCGACCCCGGCGTTCAGAGTGACATAGGCATAGATACCCTGGCCCTTGAGGTCGTGCGGCATGCCGACGACCGCCGCCTCGGCGACCTTGGCGTGCAGCACCAGCGCGCTCTCGATCTCGGCAGTGCCCATCCGGTGGCCGCTGACGTTGATGACGTCGTCGACCCGGCCGGTGATCCAGTAATCGCCGTCGGCGTCACGGCGGCAGCCATCGCCGGTGAAATATTTGCCGGGATAGGTCGAGAAATACGTCTCGAAGAAACGGCGGTGGTCGCCGTAGACCGTCCGCATCTGGCCCGGCCACGAGTCGGCGAGCACCAGATTGCCTTCCGTCGCGCCGTCCAGCACCTTGCCCTCGGCGTCGACCACCTCCGGCTGCACGCCGAAGAACGGCCGCGTCGCCGAACCGGGTTTGAGCGCGTGGGCACCGGGCAGGGGGGTGATCATCGCCGCCCCGGTTTCGGTTTGCCACCAGGTGTCGACGATCGGGCAGCGGCCCTCGCCGACAACCTCGTGATACCAGCGCCAGGCCTCGGGATTGATCGGCTCGCCGACGGTGCCGAGCAGCTTCAGCGACTTGCGCGATGTCCGGGTGACGGGGTCGTTGCCCTCGCGCATCAGGGCGCGCAGCGCGGTCGGTGCGGTGAACAGCGTGCTGACCTCGTGCCGGTCGACGATCTCCCATATCCGGCTGGTGTTCGGCCAGTTCGGCACGCCTTCGAACATCAGCACCGTCGCGCCGTTGGCCAGCGGGCCGTAGACGACATAGGAGTGCCCGGTCACCCAGCCGATGTCGGCGGTGCACCAGAACACCTCGCCACGCTGGTAGTCGAAGACCAGTTCGTGGGTCATCGCGGCGTACAGCAGATAGCCGCCGCCGGTGTGCAGCACGCCCTTCGGCTTGCCGGTCGAGCCGCTGGTGTAGAGTATGAACAGCGGGTCCTCTGCTCCCATCGGCTCGGGCGGGCAATCGTCGCTGACCTGCGCCGCCGCCTCGGCATAGGCGACATCGCGGCCCGGGGTCATCGCTACTGTCGCGCCGGTGCGGGCGATCACCAGCACCGTCTCGACCGATGTGCAGCGGGTTAGCGCCTCGTCGACATTGGCCTTGAGCGGCACCGCCTTGCCGGCGCGCATGCCTTCGTCGGCGGTGATCACCAGCGTCGAGTCGCAGTCGCTGATCCGGCCGGCAATCGCGTCGGGAGAGAAACCGCCGAACACCACCGAGTGGATCGCGCCGATGCGCGCGCAGGCGAGCATCGCGAACGCGGCCTCCGGGATCATCGGCAGGTAGATGGTGACCCGGTCGCCCTTGGCGACGCCGTGCGCCTTCAGCACGTTGGCCATGCGGCAGACTTGCGCGTGCAGTTCGCGGTAGCTGATCCGCCGCTGCTCGGCCGCGTCGTCGCCTTCCCAGAGGATGGCGATGTCGTCGCCGTGTTCGGCAAGATGCCGGTCGATGCAGTTGACCGAGACGTTGAGGACGCCGTCGCCGAACCATTCGATGCGGAAGTCGGCCTCCGCGAACGACACGTCGCGGATGCGGGTCGGCGCCGTCAGCCACTCGAGCCGTCCCGCCTGTTCCGCCCAGAAGCGGGCGCTGTCCACGACCGAGGCCGCGTACATCGCGGCATAGCCGGCGGCATCGACACGCGACCGTGCCGCCCATTCGGGCGAGACGGGATAGATTGCGGGCGCGTTGACGGTCATGGCGAACTCCCCGGAGTTGATAGTTTGGCGACAGGCTTGCACCCGATGACCGCCTACCGGCAAGGTGGACCGATGCTGGACGCACGATAGCCGAGGACTGCGCGATGGACATACTCAGGACGCCGGACGAATGCTTCGCCGGCCTGCCCGGATACGACTTCGCTCCAAATTACCTGACCATCGCCGATGCCGACGGCACCGATCTGCGCATCCATTATCTCGACGAAGGGCCGCGCGATGCCGCGCCCGTGCTGCTGATGCACGGCGAGCCGAGCTGGTCGTACCTGTACCGCAACTTCGTGCCCTACCTGGTCGAGCGCGGCCACCGGGTGATCGCGCCCGACCTGATCGGCTTCGGCAAGTCCGACAAGCCGGCGGCGCGGACCGATTATACCTACGAACGCCATGTTGCCTGGACGAGCGCCTGGCTGACCCGCCTCGACCTGCGCGACATCACGTTATTCTGCCAGGATTGGGGCGGCCTGATCGGCCTGCGGCTGGTCGCGGCGTTTCCCGGCCGCTTCGCGCGGCTGATGATTGCCAACACCGGCCTGCCGATCGGCACCGGCTGGTCGGAGGGTTTCGACACCTGGCTCAAGTTCAGCCAGTCCGTGCCCGAATTCCCGACCGGTTTCATCGTCAACACCGGCACCAAGCGCGAACTGACCGCCGCCGAAATGGCGGCCTATGACGCCCCGTATCCCGGCGAGATGTACAAGGAGGGCGCGCGCCAGTTCCCGCTGCTGGTGCCGATCACCCCGGAACACGCCTCCGTTGCCGAGAACAAGGCCGCGTGGGCGGTGCTGGCGCACTTCGACAAGCCGGTGCTGACCGCCTTTGGCGACGGCGACGCGGTGACCAAGGGCGGCGAGCGGGTGTTCATCGAGCAGATGCCGGGTGCCAAGGGGCAGCCCCACGCCATCATCGAAAACGCCGGGCATTTCCTGCAGGAGGACGCGCCCGGACAGCTGGCGGCGATGCTCGACCGCTTCATCCGGGCGACTTGAGTCGCGACGCCGCCTATCTTATCTCCCCGCCATGGCCATCCGCGACATCATCGAAGCGCCCGACCCGTATCTGCGCACCATCTCCAAGCCGGTGCAGGCGGTCGATGACGGCGTCCGCGCGCTGATCGCCGACATGTTCGAGACGATGTACGACGCGCCCGGCATCGGGCTTGCCGCGATCCAGGTCGGCGTGCCGCAGCGCATGCTGGTCATCGACCTGCAGCCCGACCCGGAAGAGGAGGGCGGCGAGCGGATCCGCGAGCCGCGCGTCTTCATCAACCCCGAGATCACCGCGGAGTCGGAGGAACTGGCGAGCTATAACGAGGGCTGCCTGTCGGTCCCCGAACTCTACGGCGACGTCGAGCGGCCCGCCGTCGTCCGCGTCACCTGGCTCGACGAGACCGGTGCCGCCCACGACGAGGAATTGGACGGGATGCTGGCGACCTGCCTGCAGCATGAGATGGATCACTTGAACGGCGTGCTGTTCTACGATCACCTGTCGAAGCTTAAGCGCGACATGATCGTCAAGAAACTGGTCAAGGCGCGCAAGCAGGCGGCGTAGGGTAGAAAACTTTATTGTTACCAGATGTTTCTCAGCAATTTATAGTCAGCCAGAAAACGCTAGGCCATGCTACTCGAAGTTGACTTTTGCCAACTGCATGCAGGGATCTACGATCCCAGCGAAGTGCTCTGATCTTCAGTAGCGGAAACCGGCAGGTCGATTAGCGCGCCACTCGTGAACCCCTCGCGCAGCGCCGCAACCACCGCGTCCGCCACCACCTCCGGCCCCTTCAGTGTCGTCTCGTCCTCGCCCGGGAAGGCGCGGGCTCGCATCCGGGTGCGCGTCGCGCGGGGGTTGATCACCGCGACCCGCACCGGCGTCGTGGCGGCGACCTCCTGCCCATAGGTGAGCACCAGCGTGTCGAGCGCCGCCTTGGTCGCGGCATAAGTGCCCCAATAGGCGCGCGGTTCGCTGGCGACGGTGGAGGTCATGGTCAGCAGGCGACCCGCATCGCTCAGGCGGAGCAGGGGGTCGAAGGCGCGGATCAGCCGCCAGTTGGCGGTCAGGTTGAGCGCTACCACCTGGTCCCATTCCTTCAGGTCGATATGCGGCACCGGCGTCAGGCTGCCGAGCGCGGCGGCGTTCAGCACCATCACGTCGAGCTTGCCCCAGCGCGCCGTCAGCGCGGCGGCCAGCCGGTCGATGGCGTCGAAATCGCGTAAGTCGAGCGGCGCGATCGTCGCCTTGCCGCCCGCTGCATGAATGCGGTCCTCGACCTCGATCAGCCCGGCCTCGGTCCGCGCGGTCAGCACGACATGCACCCCTGCACTCGCCAATGCCTCGGCGGTTGCCGCGCCAATGCCCCGCGACGCGCCGGTAACCAGCGCGACCCTGTCCTGCAATTCCATGGGCTTCAGATCATCCGTTCGGAAAGCATGGTAAGCTGGTCCGGCACCTCGATGTCCTCCTGGTCGGTCAGGCGGGTCGGGTAGTCGCCGGTGAAGCAGGCGTCGCAATATTGCGGCGCATCGTCGACGCGCATGTCCTCGCCGAGCGCCCGGTACAGGCCGTCAGTGGAGACGAAGGCGAGACTGTCGACCTTGATGTACTCGCGCATGCGCTCGACATCCATGTTCGCCGCCAGCAGCTTGGAGCGGGCGGGCGTGTCGACGCCGTAAAAGCAGCTGTGCCGCGTCGGCGGGGAGGCGATCCGCATATGAACCTCGGCGGCTCCGGCATCGCGCATCATCTGGACGATCTTCAGGCTGGTCGTGCCGCGGACGATCGAATCGTCGATCAGGACGATCTTCTTGCCGTCGATCATGGCGCGGTTGGCGTTGTGCTTGAGCTTGACGCCGAGGTTGCGGATCTGGTCGCCGGGCTGGATGAAGGTCCGCCCGACATAGTGCGAGCGGATGATGCCGAGCTCGAACGGCAGGCCGCTTTCCTGCGCATAGCCGATCGCTGCGGGCGTGCCCGAATCGGGCACCGGCACGACCATGTCGGCGTCGGCCGGGCTTTCGCGCGCAAGTTCGGCGCCGATGCGCTTGCGCACCTGATAGACGCTCGAGCCATCGACGACCGAATCGGGGCGGCTGAAATAGACATGCTCGAAAATGCACGGGCGCGGCCGGTGGTTGCCGAACGGGCGCAGCGACCGCAGGCCGCGCGCCGTGATGACGATCAGCTCGCCCGGATCGACAGCGCGCAGGAAGGTTGCGCCGACGACGTCGAGCGCCACCGTCTCCGAGGCGAGGATGTAGCTGTCGCCGAGCCGCCCGAGCACCAGCGGGCGCACGCCCAGCGGATCGCGGCAGGCGATCATGCCCTCGCCGGTCAGGCAGAGCAGGCTGTACGCGCCTTCGACCTGCTTCAGCGCGTCGATGAACTTGTCCAGCAGCGTCCGGTAGGTGCTGGTCGCGACGAGGTGGATGATGACCTCGGTATCGCTGGTCGACTGGAAGATCGAGCCGCGCCGCACCAGCTCCCGGCGCAGCTTGACGGCGTTCGAGATATTGCCGTTGTGGCAGAGGGCAAAGCCGCCGGAGGCCAATTCGGCATACAGCGGCTGGACGTTGCGCAACGCCGTCTCGCCGGTGGTGGCATAGCGGTTGTGGCCGATGGCGATGTTGCCGCGCAGGGTGCGGATGACCTCGTCCGAATCGAAATTGCCCGCGACATGGCCCATCGCGCGGTGGGTATGGAAGTCCTGGCCGTCGAAGGTGGTGATGCCCGCCGCCTCCTGCCCCCGGTGCTGCAGCGCGTGCAGGCCCAGCGCGGTGAGGGCGGCGGCCCCTTCGGCCCCGTAGACGCCGATAACCCCGCACTCCTCGTGCAGATGATCGTCTTCCCAGGGATCGGTAGTCAGCATGGTGTCCATCGGACTCCTCGCGCGGCGGCCTCGCGGGCCATATAGGGGGACAGGGGGGGCTTGTCGCCCCTCGGTTACGAATTGGTGACGGATGAGCGATACGGCGCGCGAGACGGGATTGGTGCTCGACCCGAAATGGGACGAACGTGGCTTGATCCAGGCGGTGGCGACCGATGCCGCGACCGGCGCGCCGCTGATGGTCGCACACATGAACGCGGCGGCGCTGGCGGCGACGCTGGCGACCGGCGAGGCGCACTATTGGTCGCGCAGCCGCCAGCAGGTCTGGCACAAGGGCGCGACATCCGGGAACGTCCAGCGGGTGCGCGAGGTCCGCATCGACTGCGACCAGGACGCGATTTGGCTCAGCGTCGAACCGGCGGGCCCGGCCTGCCACACCGGTGCCGCGAGCTGTTTCTACCGAACGGTGACGCCGGACGGTACGCTGCTCAAGCCTACCCCTTAGGCTCCCACAGCTCGACCTTGTAGCCGTCGCAGTCGCGGATCCAGGCGAACTTGCCGTAGCTTTCGTCGAGCGGATCGCCGACCATCTCGATCCCCTTGGCCGTGAGCGCGGCGGTGAGCGCGTCGAGGTCGTCGACCTTCAGGTTGACCATGAACGGCTGGTCACCCGGGCCGAAATAGTCGCTGGTCGCGGCAAACGGGCTCCACACCGACTGGCCTTCGCCGTCCAGGGTCGCGCCATAAGCGTCGGTCGGCATGCCGAGATGTTCGGCGTACCAGGCCCGGGTCGCGACCGGGTCGGCGACCTTGTAGAATACCCCGCCGAGACCGGTGACCTTTGCCATGCCCAGGAGATTACGGCGCGATCGGGACCTCGTCCAGTCGGGTGCGTCCGGCGCGGCTGGCCCACAGGCAGGCCCCGAAGATCGCCACCGCGCCCACCCACACCTGTGGCCGCACCGCCTGGTCGAAGAACAGCCAGCCGAACAGCGCCGCCCATGGCAGCGCGGTGAATTCGAGCACGCCGAGCGCCTGCACCTCGGCACCCGCATAGGCCCGGGCCAGCAGCTGGATGCCGAGATTGCCGAACAGGCCGGCGAGTGCCGCGAGGCCCAGCGCCTCCCAGGTCGGCAGCGGTGCGCCGATGGCGGCGGGGGACATTAGCAGCATCGGGAACAGCGCCCCGGTCAGCGTCAGCAGGGTCGAGCCGTCGCTGGCGGCCCGCGCCCGCATCACGATCGCCGCCAGTGCATAGGTCACCGCCGCCCCCAGGATCGCCGCCACCGCCAGGCTCCGCTCGCCGGTGAAGGCGGGCGCGCCCCGAACGGTGATCAGCACCCCGCCGAAGCCGATCAGCGCCGCGATCACCACGGGGCCGCGCATCTTCTCCCCCAGGAACACATGCGCCAGCGGCGGAATCAGCAGCGGCGCGATGAACGACAGGGTGATCGCCTCCGCCATGCCCAGCCGGGTCAGCGCGAAGAAGAACAAAAATGCTGTAATTGCAATGAGTAAGCCGCGCAGTAGATGCGCCGGCAGCATCGCCCGGGTCAGCGGAGCGCGTCCCTGCCACCACCAGACCAACAACGCGAAAAGACTGCCAAAGACATAACGCCCCAGCACCGCATAGCCGACCGCGTAAGACAGTGTGAGCGCCTTTACCGCAACGTCGAGTGCGCACAGTGCAGCGATGCCGCCGGCGGCTTGGGTGAAGGGGCGAAACGACATGGCGGGCTCGGTAGCCCGCCATGTCCGCGGTGGCTAGGTTAGGCGACCTTGAAGCCCTCGAAGTTCATCCGCCTCGTCAGTTTGGCGTTCTCCTCGCCGGTCAGCGTGGCGCGGAGCTCAGGATAGATGACATCCTCCTCCTCGCGGACATGCGTCTCGATGGCGGCCTTCATCCGTGCCAGCCGCTCGAGCCAGGCCGGCGACGCCATGTCGATCTGCTCGAGGTCGTACAGACCCTGCTTGACCTCGGTATTGTGTTCATGCCCGAGTTTGTCGGCATCGGCGACCTTGCCCATCGCACGCAGCGCGCAATAGATCACATCCTCCTCCTGGATCGCGTGCTTGCCGAGCGCATGCTGCAGCGAGAACAGTAGCGCCTTGCGCTTGCCGGTCTCGGCCTCGGTTGTCGCCTCGAGCTTCTCGATGATCCCGATTGCCAGCTTGTGCTCGCGCTTCAGGCCTTCGAACCAGTCGCCGGCAGTGGCGGTCACCGCCTGCACCGCCGCCTTCCGCCCGACGCTCGCCAGCAGGCCAAGGCCGAAGCCCGCGGCACCCGCGAGCAAGACACCGCTGTTGTCGTTCGCCGAACTGCTACCGCTCGATTTGTACCGCGTCGCCATGTTACTGCTCCTGTCCGGGGATTACAGCGGCTCGACGAAGCGAAGGCGGCTCGGTTCCTGTTGCGAGACGTTATCAGGCAGTTTCGGCGAACAGCTCACGGCCGATCAGGAAGCGGCGGATCTCGCTCGTCCCGGCCCCGATCTCGTACAGCTTGGCATCGCGGAGCAGGCGGCCGGTGGGATAGTCATTGATATACCCGTTGCCGCCCAAAGCCTGGATCGCCTCGAGCGCCATCCATGTCGCCTTTTCGGCCGAGTAGAGGATGCAGCCGGCGGAATCCTTGCGCGTCGTCTCGCCGCGGTCGCAGGCCTGTGCCACCGCATAGACGTAGGACCGGGCCGTCGAGGCGGTGACGTACATGTCGGCAAGCTTCGCCTGCATGATCTGGAACTCGCCGATGGCCTGCCCGAACTGCTTACGCTCGTGGACATAGGGGACGACGGTGTCGAGGCACGCCGCCATGATGCCGAGCGGCCCGCCGCACAGCACGACCCGCTCATAATCGAGGCCCGACATCAGCACCTGGACGCCGCGTCCGACCTCACCGAGCACGTTGTCGGCGGGCACCTCGCAATCCTCGAACACCAGCTCACAGGTGTCGGAGCCGCGCATGCCGAGCTTGTCGAGCTTTTGCGCGGTCGAGAAGCCCTTCATGCCGCGCTCGATCAGAAAGGCGGTGATGCCCTTCGGCCCGGCCTCGGGATCGGTCTTGCCATAAACCACCAGTGTATCGGCGTGCGGCCCGTTGGTGATCCAGAACTTGCTGCCGTTGAGCACATATGCGTCATTGCCCTTGCGCTCGGCCTTCAGGCGCATCGAGACGACGTCGGAGCCCGAGCCGCTTTCCGACATGGCGAGGCTGCCGACATGCTCACCGCTGATCAGCCTAGGCAGATATTTCGCCTTCTGCACGGCGGTGCCCCAGCGCGCGATCTGGTTGATGCAGAGGTTGGAATGGGCGCCGTAGCTGAGGCCGACGCTGGCGGACGCCCGGCTGATCTCCTCAACCGCGATCACGTGCGCGAGGTAGCCGAGGCCCGCACCGCCGTCGTCCTCGCTGACGGTGATGCCGTGCAGGCCAAGGCTTCCGAGCTTTTCCCACAGGTCCCGGGGGAAGGTGTTGGTCGCGTCGATCTCGGCGGCACGCGGCGCGATCTCGGCGGCGGCGAAGGCGCGGACGCTGTCGCGCAGCATGTCGATCGTCTCGCCGTGGTCGAAGCGCAAGGTGGAGAGGGTCATGATCCGGGCCTGATTTTGAACGGAAGTTGAGAAACTAAGCGGCCAGAACGGGTTTTCGCAAATCCGTGCCGACGGTCCAAGGACAACGAATAGTATCCCATCTGGTTATTTATGTCAAACCTCGATTTCGACGAGTAGCATGCCGTCGGCGATCTGGTCGCCTTCCGCGATATGGACCGCGGTGACGGTACCCGACAGCTTCGCCAGCAGCCGGTGTTCCATCTTCATCGCTTCAAGCACCAGCAGCCGGTCACCGACCGCGACCGGCTGCCCGACCCGCACGTCGAGCGCCAGCACGCGGCCGGGCATCGGTGCGGTCACCCGGGCGTCGGAGGCGAGACCCTTGGCACCCGCCCTGGCGGGGCGGGTCGACAGATGCGCGACATGGCCGTTCAGGCGGACCTCGACGTCGGTACCGCTGACCACGACCACGGTGCGGACCCGGGTGCCGTCGAAATCGCCCGCCAGTGTCACGTTGTCGACCCAGTGCGCCCGGGCGGCGACCGGCGCGGCGAGACCGTCGATGTGAGTACGCTGGCCGTCCGACGACAGCAGCAACGCGTGGCGGGTGTCGCCGGCGTAGAGGTCGAGGCCGCGTTCGGCGAGCAGGTTAACCCGGAAGTCGCCGAACCGATCGAACATAGTCGCTGCCGGGGGCACCGCCTGCGGGGTGGTCAGCGCCAGAGCGGCCAGCGCGACGGCCTGATCCGGGACATCCGTATCGGGTGCCAGGTCGTCGGCGTGGCGGGCGATGAAGCCGGTGTCGACCTCTCCGGCGCGGAACGCCGGGTGACCTGCCAGCCTCGCCAGGAAGGCGCGGTTCGACTTGACGCCTTCGACGACGCACCCTTCCAGCGCCGCGACCAGCCGGTCGATCGCTGTCGCGCGGTCGGGGCCATAGGTGATGACTTTGGCAATCATTGGGTCGTAGTTGACGCTGATCGTGCTGCCGGTCTCGACGCCGCTGTCGATGCGGATGCCGTCACCTGTAGGAAAGCGCAGGCGGGTCAGGGTGCCGGTGGCGGGCAGGAAGCCGGCGTCGGCGTCCTCGGCATAGAGGCGCGCCTCGACGGCATGGCCGCGTGCGGTGATCGCCGGCTGATGGGCGGGCAGCATCTCGCCGCGCGCGACGCGCAGCTGCCATTCGACCAGATCGTAGCCGGTAATCGCCTCGGTGACCGGATGTTCCACCTGAAGACGGGTGTTCATCTCCATGAAATAAAAGGCCGGGTCGCCATGCTTGTCGATCGTGTCGAGATCGAGGATGAACTCGCAGGTGCCGGCGCCCTCGTACTTGATCGCCGTGGCGGCGGCGACCGCGGCAGCCCCGAGCGTGCGCCGCAGCCGGTCGCTGAGACCCGGTGCCGGGGCCTCCTCGATGACCTTCTGGTGGCGGCGCTGCAGCGAGCAGTCGCGCTCGAACAGGTGGACGACGTTACCGGCCCGGTCGGCGAAGACCTGGACCTCGACGTGGCGGGGGCGGGTAATGAGCTTTTCCAGCAGCACGCCGGCGTTGCCGAAGCTCGCCTGACCCTCGCGCTGCGCCGCCATCAGGTTCTCGGCGAGCGATCCGGCATCGACGACCGAGCGCATGCCCTTGCCGCCGCCGCCCGCGACCGCCTTGATCAGCAGCGGATAGCCGATCTGCGCCGCCGCCCGCTCGAGCCGGACGAGGCTCTGGTCGGCCCCCTGATAGCCCGGCGTGATCGGCACCCCGGCCTTCTTCATCGCCGCCTTGGCGGTATCCTTCAGGCCCATAATTTCCATCGCCGCGACCGGCGGCCCGACCCAGATCAGCCCGGCGTCGATGACGGCGCGGGCGAAGGCGGCGTTCTCGCTGAGAAAGCCGTAGCCGGGGTGGACCGCATCCGCCCCCGTTCGTGCCGCCGCATCGAGCAGCTTGGCCGCGACAAGGTAGCTCTCGCTCGCCGCTGCCGGGCCGATATGCACCGCCTGCGTCGCCTCGCGGACATGCGGCGCATTCGCATCGGCATCGGAATAGACCGCGACGGTCTCGATCCCCATGGCGTGCGCGGTGCGGATGATGCGGCGCGCGATCTCGCCGCGGTTGGCGATAAGAAGCTTTTTCATGTGGATACCCAAACGGGTTTACGCTTTTCGATGAAGGCGGCGAGGCCCTCGCGGCCTTCGTCCGAGGCCCGGCGCGCGGCGATGCGCGCGGCGGTGTCGGCCCGCAGCGCGTCGGTCACCGGCTGCCCGGCAACGGCGCGGACCAGCGCCTTGGCATCGGCGATCGCGCCCGGCGCGCCCTGGCCGAGCAGGTCGAGCCACGTCGCAACCTGTGCCTCGACGTCGTCGGTGTGGACATGGGCGAGTCCCATCGCAGTCGCTTCCGCCGCCCCGAAGTCCTCGGCGGTCAGGAAATAGCGCCGCGCCGCCGACGCGCCGATCTTGGCGGTCACGAACGGCGAGATCGTCGCCGGAGTGAGGCCGAGACGCACCTCGGACAGCCGAAACTTCACCGCGGAGCGCACGATCACCAGGTCGGCGCAGGCGATCAGCCCGACGCCGCCGCCGAAGACGAAGCCGTGCGCTACCGCGATCACCGGTTTGGCGCAGGTGTCGATGGCGTGGAGCATGTCCGACAGCCGCTGCGCGTCGGCACGGTTCTCGGCTTCCGACAGCGTCGCCGAGGCGCGCATCCACGCGGCATCGGCCCCGGCGCAGAAGCTCGTGCCCTTGCCGTCGAGAACCACCGCCCGCACCGCCGGATCGGCGCTCGCGTCGGCGAAGGCGGCGGCCAGTTCCGCAATCGTTTCAGCGTCGAAGGCGTTGTGCTTCTCTGGCCGGTTGAGGCTGACGCGGCGTGTCGGGCCATCGGTCGCGGTCAGGAGAGTCATTGCACGCGACTCGCGTGGGGTGTATAATTTTGATGAGGAGTACACATCATGCGGACAAACGTGGTCATCGACGACGATCTCATGCGCGAAACGCTTGCCGAGACCGGTATCAAAACCAAGCGCGAAGCGGTCGAAGAAGGATTGCGCACCCTCCTCAGGCTCAAGCGGCAGGCGGCAATTCGAGAGTTGCGCGGCACCGTGACGTGGGAAGGCAATCTCGACGAGATGCGCCGTGACAAGGTTCGGAATTGATCCTTGTCGATGCCAGCGTTTGGATAGACTTTTTCGGCAATCGGCGGACACGCGAGACCGCCCATCTGGATGCCTTGCTCGCGGGTGACGAAATTGCCGTCGGCGATTTGACGCTGACCGAAATGCTGCAGGGAATCCGCAATCAGCATCAATTCGAGCGGACATTGTTCCTGCTCCACGCGCTGCCGGTCGTCGAAATCGCCGGTCGCGCCTTGGCGATCAAGGCCGCGAGCAACTATCGAGCGCTGCGGGCTCGTGGAATCACCGTACGCGGTACCATCGACACGCTGATCGCCACGCGCTGCATCGAGGACGGCCACGCGCTGCTGTTCAGCGACCGTGACTTCGCGCCCTTCGTCGAGCACCTCGGTCTGATCTCGGCGATGGCGGACTAGCATCCTCACATCCGGCCCCGTCACATCCGGCCCCGTCACATTCGAAACGTGCCGAAGCGGGTGTCCGCGATCGGCTGCTGAAGGCTGGCGGCGAGACTGAGCGCGAGGACGGCGCGGGTATCGGCGGGGTCGATGACGCCGTCGTCCCACAGGCGGGCGCTGGCGTGATAGGGGTGACCCTCGCGCTCGTACTGGTCGCGGATCGGGGCCTTGAAGGCTTCTTCCTCGGCCGCCGACTGGAAGCCGCCGGTCTTGACCGTGGCGAGCACGCTGGCCGCCTGTTCGCCGCCCATCACGCTGATCCGCGCGTTCGGCCACATCCACAGGAAGCGCGGCGAATAGGCCCGGCCGCACATGCCGTAATTGCCCGCGCCGAAGCTACCGCCGACGATTACCGTCAGCTTCGGCACGCCGGCGCAGGCGACCGCGGTGACCAGCTTGGCACCATGTTTTGCAATGCCTTCGTTCTCGACCTTGCGGCCGACCATGAAGCCGGTGATGTTCTGCAGGAACAGCAGCGGGATTTTGCGCGCGCACGCCAGCTCGATGAAATGCGCGCCCTTGAGCGCCGATTCCGAGAACAGGATGCCGTTGTTGGCGAGGATCGCCACCGGCATGCCCTCGATCGCCGCGAAGCCGGTGACCAGCGTCTCGCCGTACAGCCGCTTGAACTCGTGGAACTGGCTGTCGTCGACCAGGCGCGCGATGATCTCGCGGACATCGGAGGGTTGCCGGGTGTCGGTCGGGATCAGGCTGTGCAGGTCGCTGGCGGGAAAGCGCGGCGGTCGGGCTGCAGCCGGCGCCGGGGCGGCGGGCCGGGGCAGGGTGGCGACGATGCTGCGCGCGATCTCCAGCGCATGCGCGTCGTCGTCGGCGAGATGGTCGACGACGCCCGACAGGCGGGCATGGACGTCGCCGCCGCCCAGATCCTCGGCGGTCACCTCCTCGCCGGTCGCCGCCTTGACCAGCGGCGGGCCGCCGAGAAAGATCGTGCCCTGGTCGCGGACGATGATGCTTTCGTCCGACATGGCGGGGACATAGGCCCCGCCCGCGGTGCAGCTGCCCATGACGACGGCAATCTGGGCAATGGCTTGCGCCGACATGTTCGCCTGGTTGTAGAAGATGCGACCGAAATGGTCGCGGTCGGGGAAGACCTCGTCCTGGCGCGGCAGGTTGGCGCCGCCGCTATCGACCAGATACACGCAGGGCAGCCGGTTCTGCGCCGCGATCTCCTGCGCGCGCAGGTGCTTCTTGACGGTCAGCGGGTAATAGCTGCCGCCCTTCACCGTCGGGTCGTTGGCGACGATGACGCACAGCCGGCCCTCGACCTGGCCGACGCCGGCGATCATGCCGGCAGCGGGGACGTCGTCGTCATAGACGCCGTGCGCGGCAAGCTGCCCGATCTCGAGGAACGCCGTGCCGGCATCGCACAGCCGCTCGACCCGCTGGCGGGGCAGCAGCTTGCCGCGCGCGACGTGGCGGTCGCGCGACGCCTTCGGGCCACCCAGCGACACCTTGCCGGCGACGGTGCGCAGGTCGGCGACCAGCGCCCCCATCGCGGCGGCATTGCGGCGCGTGTCGGCGGAGGCGAGGAGCGGCGTGCCAATAGTGTGGGGCATGGGCGGGCTATAGGGGCCGCCACGCGGACACTCAACTACCGACTCTGGTGCCGACCCCTGGCTTGCCGCGACGGCAGGTGCCGTGTAAGGGCCGCGCTCCCTCGGGCTGGTCGGAACCAGCCGCTTATCGCAGGACCAGACGCATGAAGGCCGACATCCACCCCGACTATCACAAGATCACGGTCCAGATGACCGATGGCAGCACCTACGAGACGCGCTCGACGTGGGGCAAGGCGGGCGACAAGATGACCCTCGACATCGACCCGACCGTCCACCCGGCATGGACCGGCGGCAAGGGCACGATGCTCGACGCCGGCGGCCAGGTGGCGCGCTTCAACAAGCGCTTCGCCGGCATCGGCGGGCTCGGCAAGAAGTAGCCGCTACAGCAGGACGACGCCCTCGACGGTCGTGACGCAGCGACCGCCGAGGATCACCCGCTCACCTGCCAGCCGGCAGTCGATCTGGCCGCCGCGCGCGCTCGCCTGATAAGCGCTGAAACGGTCGCGGCCGAGGCGCGCGGCCCAGTATGGCACGATGATCGCGTGCGCCGAGCCGGTGACCGGATCCTCGTCGATACCCGCGCCGGGGGCGAAGGCGCGGCTGATGATGTCGGTCGTGTCGCCGGGCGCGGTGGCGATGCACAGCACGTCGCCGCTCTCCAGCGCGGCGATGGCGCGGAAATCGGGCTTCAGCGCGCGGATTTCGGCGGCGCTGCGGAACACCGCCACCAGGTAATCGCTGCCGCGGGTCAGGGTTTCGGCGGGCTCGGCACCGAGCGCTTCGGCAAGGCCGGGGACCGGGCGGGGCGATGGCCCCCAGGCCGGCAGCGACAGGGTGTAGCCGTCACCGTCGCGCGCGACGGTCAGGACGCCCGCCTTGCGGGTGGCGAACCGCACCCGGTCGCGCGTGGGGTCGGCGGTGAGCAGGAAGTGCCCGCTCGCCAGCGTCGCGTGGCCGCACATCGCGACCTCCACGGTGGGGGTGAACCAGCGCAGATCGTAGTCCGCCTCCGCGGTGTCGGCACGCGGCAGCAGAAAAGCGGTTTCGGCGAGGTTGTGCTCCATCGCGATGTTCTGCAGCGTCGCGTCGTCGAGCCAGGCATCGAGCGGCATTACCGCCGCCGGATTGCCCGCGAACGGCCGGTCGGCGAAGGCGTCGATCTGGTGGAACGGCAGGCGCATCTCAGGCCGCCGCGGGCGCATGGCCGGCGTCGTAGTGGCCGGCGGGATCGACATGGATGAGGATCTCGGCACCGGGGAAGGCCTGTGCGACGCGCGCCTCGGTCTCGTCGACGATGTCGTGGGCGACGGCGACGGTCATCTCCGGATCGAGCCAGATGTGGAACTGGATGAAGTCGGTGACGCCGCTGGAGCGCGTCCTGAGCTCGTGGATGCCCTGCACGCGCGGCACGGTGGCGACGGCCGCGAGCAGGCGTTGGCGCTTCTCCTCGGGCCACTCCTTGTCCATCAGCATGTCGATCGCACCTTTGGCGGAGCGCAGCGCGCCGACCGCCAGATACACCGCGATGGCGATGCCGAACACCGCGTCCGCGCCGTGCAGCCCGGCCCAGACGTCGAGCGCCAGCGCCGCCATCACCGCAACGTTGAGCAGCAGGTCGGACTGGTAGTGCAGCTGGTCGGTGCCGATCGCCACCGAGCCGGTCGCCCTCACCACGCGGCGCTGATAGGCGACCAGCGCCAGCGTCAGCACCACCGCCACCGCCGACACCCCGACGCCGATGCCGGGCTCCTTGGGCAGGTCGGAGATGCCGAGCTGCATCACCGCGCGCCAGCCGATGCCGATGCCCGAGCCGACGATCAGCAGCGTCTGCAGCAGCGCCGCGATCGCCTCCGCCTTGCCGTGGCCGAAGCGGTGCTCCTCGTCCGCCGGTTGCGCCGCGAAACTGACCGCGAACAGCGTCATCAGCGACGCCGCGAGGTCGAGCGCGGTGTCGGCAAGGCTGCCCAGCATCGCCATCGAGCCGGTTTCCCACGCCGCCCAGGCCTTCAGGCCGAGCAGCGTGACTGCCACCGCCGTCGATGCCAGGGCGGCCCGCCTGGTCAGCACGCCCCGTTCGGTCACGGGTAAAGCAGCCCGCTGGTCCAGCTGTCGCCGTCCCGCGTGAACAGCGTGCGCTCGTGGAGCCGGTTCGGCCGGTCCTGCCAGAACTCGATGGCGCGCGGCACGATGCGGAAGCCCGACCAGCGCGGCGGGCGCGGCACCGGGACGCCGTCGAGACGCGCCTCGATCTCCGCCAGCCGCGCCTCGAACGTCGCCCGGTCGGGCAGCGGGCGCGACTGATCGCTGGCCCAGGCGCCGAGCTGTGAAGTGCGCGGCCGCCCGGCGAAATAGGCGTCGGCCTCGGCATCGGGAACCGGCTCGGCGTCGCCGTCGATGCGGATCTGGCGGAGACGGGACTTCCAGTGGAAGTCGGCGTGCACGGCCGGGTTGGCGGCGAGTTCGGCCCCCTTGCGGCTGTCGAGGTTGGTGTAGAAGACAAAGCCACGGTCGTCCCACGTCTTCAGCAGCACGATCCTGACCGACGGCCTTGCGTCGGGGGTCGCGGTGGCGAGCGCCATCGCGTTGGCATCGGACGGTTCGCTGGCGCGCGCCTCGGCATACCAGTCGGCGAACCAGGCGAAGGGATCGGTGTGCATGGCGACGCTTTATGGTGTCGCAGCCGCCTTGGCCACCGGCGGTCCGTCGCAGCCTGCAAATCGCGAAATTGTGCAGGAACGAAGCTTGCTGTCAGTAGTTCGGGCCAGCTGATGCAAGACGGACGTTGTCGGGCCATTGCCTGACATCTTGCCCGTCTGGGGGGCCATATTGCTGGATGCGCGGGGTACGGAAGCGCAGCGGCCTTCGGTGACGGGCTGCATTCTTGTCGTCGAGGACGAGGTTCTCATCCGGATGCTGATCGCCGACGCGCTTCGCGATGACGGCCATACGGTGTTCGAGGCGGCGAACGGTGACGAGGCCTATTCCGTACTCGCCGCCGGCATATCGGCTGACCTGCTGATCACCGACATTCAGATGCCCGGCACGCTCGACGGCCGCGGCCTCGCCCGCGCGGCGCGGCAGTTGCGGCCCGAGTTGGCGATCGTGCTCAGTTCGGCGCAGCCCGATGCCGCCCGCTCGGTACCGGAGCTCGCCGACGCGGTGATCGGCAAGCCTTTCAGCATCGCGCAGCTGCTTGCCGTCGCGCGCCGGCTGCTGAGGCCCGCATGAGCGGCAGCGACAAACCCGGCTAGAGGCCCACGATCAGCAGGCCGCGCGGCTTTCCGGTCGCGCCGTCGATCGTGCTCGCGGCGCGCCACAGCCGCTCGGTCGGCACCAGATAGGGTCGGTAGGCGCGGTTGACGTCGCCGACGAACACCAGGTCGCGGTCGGCAAGATAGCCGAGCACCGGCGAGAAATGGCCGTGGCCGCGCGCGAACAGCGGCCCGCGGTGGAAGTTGACGATCTCGCGCACCGCCGGATCGTTGGCGCGGGCGACCGCAGCGCGGAAATCGGCGAGCGTCGCGGGTCGCAGCGTCGTCACGGGGCGGCCGGTGCGCTGCCGGAGCAGCTGCGCCTCCTGGTCCAGCGTCAGCCCGCCGAGCAGGATACCGAGCGCCGGTTCGAACGGGGTGCCGTCGATGACCGCGTGCTGGTCGATCCGGCGGCCCATCGAGTGCAGCACGTCGGCGGCGCTGGCCGGGCCGCAATAGCTGGGGTTGTCCTGATATTCGTAGGGGATGGCGGTGTAGCGCGCCGCGACCGGCAACGCCCAGGCCGTCCGCATCAGCGCCGGATCGCGGAAGTCGGCGCGGCGTTCGATCGAGACGACCTTGAGATAGCGCGGATCGTCGCGGCCGAGCGTGTACCAGGCCATGCCCGCGAGCAGCACGCACAGCACAGCAAGCCCGCCGAGGATGCGGAGCCAGATGCGGAGCGAACTCATGCCGCCAGCCTACACGGGCGTGCGGCATTATTCGACCGCGATCAGCTCCACCTCGCGGCCGGCGACGATGCCGGTCTCGCCGACGCGCCGGCCGGTCAGCACGCGGGCCAGCGGCGAAACATAGGAGACGCTGCCCGCCGCCGGGTCGGCCTCGTCCTCGCCGACGATGCGGTAGGTCACGACGGTGCCGTCGTCGCGTTCGATGGTCACGCTCGCACCGAAGCGCGCGGTGCCGTCGGCAGGCTGTGGCTCGACCAGCTGCGCGCTCGCCCGGCGCGCGGACCAGTAGCGCAGGTCGCGGGTGGCGCGCGCCATCGCGGTGCGGTCGGCGGAGATGCCACCGTCGGCCTGGGCGGCGTTATAGGCCGCCTGCGCCGTCGCCAGTTCGCCCTCGATCTGCGCCAGACCGTCCGGCGTGACCAGATTGGGGTGGGCCGAAACCGGCCGGTCGGGCAGGTCGGCGGCGACCGCCTCGCTGTCCGATTCCTTGGTGAAGGCAACACTCATCAAGACGATATGGGCGCGCGCGCGCCGCTTTACAGCCCGGGGTGTGTTGCCCATCTAAGCCATGTAGCCTGAACGCCACACCTGCTATCGGCCCAACACCTGCTACGGGAACGTGCATGAAAGACCCCTATACCGTGCTCGGCGTGCCGCGCGCCGCCACCGATGCCGAGATCAAGAAGGCGTATCGCAAGATCGCCAAGGACAACCATCCCGACCGCAATGCCGGCAACGCCGCCAAGCTGGAGCGCTTCAAGGAAGCGTCGGCGGCGAACACCCTGCTCAGCGACTCCGACACCCGCGCCCGGTTCGACCGCGGCGAGATCGATGCCGACGGCAACCCGGCCGCACCCGCCGGCTTCGGCGGCGGTGGCGGCTTCGGCGGTGGGCGCGATCCGTTCGGCGGGGCCGGGCGCGGTGGCAACTCCTCGACTTTCGAATTCGGGGGCGGCGACGCGGGCGACCTGTTCTCCGAACTGTTCGGGCGAAGCCGGTCGTCGCACGGTGGCGGCGGCGGCGGCTTCGCCGAGGAGATGCGGCGCCAGGCACCCAAGGGTGCCGATGTCGCCTACCGCCTGGCGGTACCGTTCGAGGAGGCCGCGACCCTCAAGCCCCAGCGCATCACGCTCCGGAACGGCAAGACGCTCGATCTCAAGCTGCCGCCCGGTTTCGCGCCCGCCAAGCCGCTCCGCATGGGCGGGCAGGGCGAGGCCGGGCCGGGCGGCGCGGGCGACGCACTGATCACCCTCGACGTCGCGCCACACCGCTTCTTCAAGCGTGACGGCGACGACATCCGGCTCGACCTGGCGGTGACCCTGAACGAGGCGGTCGACGGCGCGAAAGTGCGGGTGCCGACCGTCGACGGCCCGGTGACGCTGACCGTCGCGCCGGGGTCGACCTCCGGGCGGGTGCTGCGTCTGCGCGGCCGCGGCTTCACCCGCACCGACGGCACGCGCGGCGACCTGCTGGCGACGCTGGTGGTCGATCTGCCGCAGGACGACGCGGAGCTTCGCGCCTTCACGACGCGTTGGCAGGACGGACGCAAGGTCCGCGCCAGCCTGGGGGTCGATTGAGCACACCGACGTTTCGCGGCGCGGCCATGGACAAGCTCCGCCAGCTGATGGGCCTGCGCGCCTGCCAGGTGGCGTGGCGGACGGTCACCGGCAGCTGGGCGGACGGGTTTGTCCATGCCGGCAACCTCGCCTATCTGTCGCTGCTGACGCTGTTCCCGTTCTTTATCGTCGTGGCAACGCTGGCCGGTGCGGTCGGGCGAACCGACACCGGGGTGCACGCCGTCAACGCGTTCCTGGCAACGGTGCCGCCCGATGTCGGGCGGCTGATCGCCAAGCCGGTCAACGACGTCATCGCCGCACGGTCGAGCGCCGGGCTGCTGACCATCGGGCTGTTGCTGACCTTGTGGACGGTCAGCGGCTTCATCGAGACGATCCGCGACATCATCCGCAAGGCCTATGCCACCGAAGCGAATGCGCCCATCTGGCGTTACCGCGCCGGCTCGGTCCTGCTGATCGTCGGCGCGGTGGCGCTGATGCTGATGGCCTTCGTTGCTCAGGTCGTGCTGACCGCCGTCGAGCAGTTCGTGGTCCGGCTGTTCCCGGGAGGCCCCGACTGGGTGCAATTGCTCGGCATCGGGCGGATCGCGCCGGCGGCGATCCTGTTTGGAGCCCTCTACGGCGTGTTCTACGTGCTGACGCCGCACCGCTTCCGCGCCGGCAAATGCCCGATCTGGCCGGGCGCAATGTTCACCGCGGCGGTGTGGATCTCGACGACCATGCTGCTGCCCGCCATCCTGGGGGCGTTCACCAACTATTCGCTTACCTATGGCTCACTGGCGGGGGTCATCGTCGCGCTGCTGTTCTTCTATATCATCGGGCTCGGGCTGGTGATCGGCGCGCATCTCAACGCGGCGCTGGCGCTGACCCCGAAGCAGGCGCTGGCGGAAGGCGCGAAAAACGCCCAAAGGCCATCGCGGTAGTGAAGCGGAGACTGACTTGCCTGGTTTGATGCAGGGGAAACGCGGCCTGATCATGGGAGTCGCCAATGATCGCAGTCTGGCCTGGGGCATCGCCAAGGCCTTGTCGGACCAAGGTGCGACGATTGCCTTCAGCTACCAGGGCGAAGCGCTGGAGAAGCGGGTGCGGCCGTTGGCGGCGTCGCTGGGCAATAACGGCGGCGACGGTGCGAACGGCCCGTTCCTGATCGAATGCGATGTGTCGGACACCGCCTCGCTCGATGCCTGCTTCGCCGCGCTGTCGGCGAAATGGCCAACGATCGATTTCCTTGTCCACGCCATCGGCTTTTCCGACAAGAACGAGCTGCGCGGCCGCTATGTCGACACGAGCCGCGAGAATTTCGCGATGACGATGGACATCAGCGTGTTCAGCTTCACCGCCTGCGCCCAGCGCGCACTCGCCCTGATGCCCGACGGCGGCGCGATGCTGACGCTCAGCTATTACGGCGCGGAGAAGGTCATCCCGCACTACAACGTCATGGGGGTTGCCAAGGCGGCGCTGGAGACCAGTGTGCGTTACCTGGCGATGGACCTCGGGCCCAACAAGGTGCGGGTCAACGCGATCTCGGCCGGCCCGATCAAGACGCTAGCGGCCAGCGGCATCGGCGACTTCCGCTACATCATGAAATGGAACGAGTATAATTCGCCGCTCCGCCGCAATGTCACCATCGAGGATGTCGGCGGTGCGGCGGTGTATCTGCTCAGCGACCTCGCCAGCGGCGTCACCGGCGAAGTCCACCACGTCGATGCCGGCTATAACGTCATCGGCATGAAGGCCGAGGACGCGCCCGACATTTCGGTGGCCTAAAGCCCGGTATAGCCCCGGAACCACTCGACGAACCTCGGCAATCCAACCTCCAGCGCCGTCTTCGGGTCATAGCCGAGATTGTCGCGCGCGGTGTCGATGTCGGCGTGGGTGGCGATGACGTCGCCGGGCGGCAGCGGCGCGGTTTCGATGATCGCTTGTTTGCCCGTCGCCGCCTCGATGATCGCCACGAAGCGGGTCAATTCCTCGGCGCGGTCGTTACCGAGATTGTAGAGGAAGTGCGGCCGCGTCCCCGCCGGCGGCCGGTCGAGCGCCGCCAGCACGCCGGCGACGATGTCGTCGATATAGGTGAAGTCGCGGCTCATCCTGCCGCCATTGTTGAGACGGATCGGCTCCTCCTTGAGGATGGCTTCGGTGAACAGCCACGGCGCCATGTCCGGCCGCCCCCACGGGCCGTAGACGGTGAAGAAGCGCAAACCTGTCTGCGGCAGCGCGTAGAGATGGGCATAGGCAAAGCTCATCAGCTCGCCCGAGCGCTTGGTCGCGGCGTACAGCGACACCGGCCGCTCGGCCGGATCCTCGGTCGAGAACGGCAACTTGGGATTGCCGCCATAAACCGATGACGACGACGCGTAGACGAGGTGCGCCGTCTCCCGCGCCCGCGCCAGCTCGAGGATGTTGAGGTGGCCGACGAGGTTGCTGTGGGCGTAGTCGTGCGGGTGATCGAGCGAGTGGCGGACTCCGGCCTGCGCGCCGAGGTGGACGATGCGATCGAAATCGCGGGGCAGGGCATCGAGCACAGCCATATCGGCGAAATCGCCTTCAACGAAGCGGAAGCGCTCGCCCGTCAGCCGCGCCAGCCGGTCGCGCTTCAGCTGAACGGGATAATAGGCATTCAGGTTGTCGAGGCCGGTCACCGTCTCGCCGCGGGCCAGCAGCGCTCCGCTGACCGCCGCGCCGATGAAGCCGGCGGCGCCGGTAACCAAGATGCCCATGCCACTCCTCGCTTTTCGCCCCGGCTCATGCCGTTCGGGGGAACGGCTGTCGAGGCCCCGCCTTGCCACGCTGGCGGCTATCAGCCTAAAGCCGCCGCTAAGCGGGAGACAATGGTTTGGGGCCGGGTGCGGTCGCGGTGGTGACGGGGCTGGCGGCGCTGGCCATTGCGCTGCCCATCGGCGTGTTCGCCGCGCCGCTTGGCCGCCGCCTCGGCCTGCTCGACTTTCCCGATACCGATGGCGGTCGCAAGCGCCACGCCCGGATCACGCCGCTGGTCGGTGGCATCGCCCTGGCGGCCGCGGCACTGGCCTCGTGCGTGCTGACCGCGCTCCTGCTGCCCGCCGGGCCGTGGGTGGTCCAGCATCTGGTCTGGCTCGGCAGCGTCACGGCGGCGATGTACCTCGTCGGCTTCTTCGACGATCGTTTCCACCTGAGCCCGCTGCTGCGGCTCGGCCTGGCGATCCTGACCTTGCTGCTGGCGCTGGTCTACGCGCCCGACTTCTCGCTCGGCTTCCTGCGCTTCTCGGGTCAGGCGGCGATGCTGCCGCTCGGTCTGTGGGGCGACGGTTTCGCGCTGCTGTGCCTGGTCGGGTTGCTCAACGCGGTCAACATGGCCGACGGCAAGGACGGTGTCATCCTGTGCCTCGGGCTGGTGTGGACAGTAGTGCTCGCCTTTCACCTGCCATCGACGCTGGCGCCGGTGCTCAGCGGCACCGGCGTTGCGCTGGCGGTGATGCTGGCGTTCAACATGCGCGGCAAACTGTTCATGGGCGATGGCGGCAGCTACGCGCTGTCCGCGCTGTTCGGGCTGCTGGCGATCTACGCCTACAACAACGACTTTGCGTCGATGCGCGCCGACGATGTCGCGGTGATGTTCGCGATTCCGGTGTTCGACACGGTGCGGCTGATGACCGTGCGCGCGGCGGCCGGGCGGTCGCCGTTCATGGGTGACCGCGATCATCTCCACCATCACCTGCATCGCCGCTTCGGCTGGCCGCGCGGGCTGTTCGTTTATGTCGCGCTGGTCGCGGTGCCCAACGTCGCGGCACTGCTGATGCCCGGGACCGGGCTGGTCTGGCTCGGCGTCAGCCTGATTTGCTATGCGCTGGTGATGTGGACAACCCGCTGGCGCAGCTTGCCAAGCCCGGCTGCGTAACCTAGTTCCGCGCTCCCGCTCTTGGGGCGTCGCCAAGTGGTAAGGCACCGGTTTTTGGTACCGGCATCCGCAGGTTCGAATCCTGCCGCCCCAGCCAACTCGTTCTTGTTGTTTTACTCCAGTGATCGCAGGCGTTCTGGTTACGTGGGGTGCTGGTGGCTCAAACTGAATCGCCGGACCGGCTTGACCGGCGATATCCAGTCGTCGACGCAGCGCTCGATTGGACACGCGAGAAGAAGGATCGCGATGTCCTAGCGGGATCGCCCAAAACTAGGCCCCACAAGACCCTCGGCTCGCTCGCCTTGCAGCCTCGGCGGTTGTCGCCGATCTAGCGCAGCATTGGTGATAAGGCTGTCGGCGCTTACGAAGATTGAACAAACCAAGGTGAGCACGATGGCTGTTGCAGGGCTGATAACCGACCGGGATGGAGCGGTGCTGCTGCTGACGATCGATCGCGATCACCGCCGGAACGCGCTCGACGCCGCGACCTCGGCGGCGCTCGACCGCGCCATCGACGAAGCCGAGCATGATCCCGCGATCGCCGTGATGGTGCTGACCGGGGCCGGAACGCGCGCCTTCTGCTCGGGCATGGACATGAAGGAAGCCGCGGAGATCGGGGTCGGCCACGGCCTCGCTCCGGGCCGTGGCTTCGGCGGCATTACCGAGCGCCGGCGGACGAAACCGCTGATCGCCGCCGTCAACGGCGCGGCGATCGCCGGGGGATTCGAGATCGCGCTCGCCTGCGATCTCGTGGTCGCCGCCGATCATGCAGTCTTCGGGCTAGCCGAAGTGAAGCGCGGCCTGTTCGCCTTCGCCGGCGGCATCCAGCGACTGGCGCGTTCCGTGCCGCGGCAGACAGCGCTGGCGCTGGTCCTGACCGGCGAGTCCGTATCGGCGGCGCGCATGTTCGAACTCGGCCTGATCAGCGAGATCGTGCCTGGGGAGGCGGTCGTGCCCCGGGCACTCGCGCTCGCCCGGTTGATCGCTGGCTACTCGCAGGATGCGGTGCGCAATGCCAAGCTTCTCCACGATCTCGCCGCCGACGCCGCGATCGATGACAGCCTGCGTTTCGGTCGCGCCTGGGGCGAGGCGACGCTCGGCTCGGCCGAAACGCACGCGCGGCTCGCCGCCTATGCCGAAGGGCGCGAACGCTAGCGGGCTACAGCGTCGCGGGTCCGCCAAGGATCACGGTTGCCTGGCTGGACAGCGTACCGCCGTTGGCATGCGCCAGCGCGACCTCTGCGCCGGGTACCTGGTTGGCGGCCTGTCCACGCAGCTGCCGCGCCGCCTCGACGATCGCAAACAACCCGTACATTCCGGGATGGACGCACGACAGTCCGCCGCCATCGGTGTTGACCGGCAGCGCGCCGCCGGGCGCGATGCGGCCGCCGCTGACGAACGCGCCGCCCTCACCCTTCGCGCAAAAGCCGAGATCCTCGAGGAACAAGATCGTGTTGATGGTAAACGCGTCGTAGAGCTGTACCGTGTCGATGTCGGCTGGCCCGACGCCCGCCATGGCGTAGGCGCGGGGTCCGCTTTCGGCGGCCGAGGTGGTGGTCAGGTCGCCGGCCTGCGAAATCGCGCTGAACCAGGTTGCCGCCGCCGATCCAAGGACCGCGACGGGCGGTTGGCGCAGGTCGCGGGCGCGGTTGCTGCGGGTCATCACCAGCGCCGCCGCACCGTCGGTGACCAGGCAGCAGTCGCGCACCGACAGCGGCGACGACACCATCCGCGCGGCGAGGCAGTCTTCGATCGTCAGCGGTCCCTTGGCGAAGGCTTCGGGATTGGTGTTCGCCCAAGCCCGCGCCGCGACCGCGACCTCAGCGAGCTGCGCACGGGTGGTCCCGAACTCGTGGAAATGGCGGGCCGCGGTCAGCGCGTAGGGCGAGAGCGGGATCAGCGGGCGGTAGGGTGTTTCCCACGGGTTCGGCTTGAAGGCGCTGACCAGCTTGCCGGTGCCCGACCGCTGGTTCGAGCCATAGGCGATCAACGCGCAATCGATGTAGCCGGCGTCGAGCATCATCGCCGCGACGGTCATGTGGCTGATGAAGGAGGAACCGCCGGTGCGGTTGCAGTCGGTGTAGCGCGGGCTGATCCCGTAATATTGGGCGAGGCTGAGGCCGGCGAAGAAATCGTCGGGCAGGCAGATGAACAGCGCATCGACATCGCTGAGGACCAGGCCGGCGTCCGCGATCGCGAGCAGGCCCGCCTGCGCGGCAAGCTCGAGCGATTCGAACCCCGGGGTCACGCCGATGCCGAAGGTGGCGGCGCCGGCGATCGCGGTCCGGGCTCGAGGGAAGGTGCCGGCCATCTGGTTTCCTTCAGGCCGGATCGAACACCAGGACCGGCGCCTCGCCAGTGACGTCTATCCGGGCACGGACCCGCAGCCCGATGGTCGCTGCTTCGGGTGGGATGCCCTCCACCCGGCTCATCAGTCGCGGGCCCTCGTCGAGGTCGACCAGCACGACATTGTACGGCGCTGCCGGCGGCTTCTGGTTGACGACGGTGATCGAATAGACGGTGCCCAGGCCATTTGCCTCCACCCATTCCCAGTCGGTGTTGCCGGTCCCCGGCTCGGCGAGGCGGGGCGGAAAGAAAGTGTTGCCCGTCGCCCGCGCGCGCTGCAACAACACCCGGCCGTCAGCCAGAGCTGCGCGCCAAACCGTTTCCGGCGAACCGGTCATGCCGCGAGCGGGCCGCGGCCGCTCATCCTGCCGACCCGTGGCTTGCCATACTCAGGATGGTGCCTAGTCTCGCGCGCTCGTCCGTAGGGAGACCGGTCCAGTGAGGGTGCATCTGATCGCTGCCGGGAAATACCACGATATCGATTTCGCGCGCCTGGAACTTCTCAAGCTGCTGGCTGAACATGCGGAAATCCGGACCTCCGTTTCCTCCGACTATGACGACACCGAGAGCCTGGCGGGCGCGGACCTGTTGATCACCTACACTTGCGACCTGCTTCCCGACGACGCCCAGACCGCGGAGTTGCAGCGCTGGCTTGAAGCGGGCGGGCGCTGGCTGGCGCTTCACGGGACCAACTCGGCCCTGCACTTTGCCCCCGACGGCAAGGTCGACTGCCCCGACGACAACCCCGTCTTCACCAAGTTGGCAGGAAGCCGCTTCGGCGGACATCCGCCGATCGCGCCGTTCAAGGTCCAGATCACGCGCCCCGGCCATCCGATGACCGCCGGCTTGCGCGACTTCCGGGTCGAGGACGAACTGTATCTCATCCACCGGACCGTCGAACTCGATGTCCTGCTCCACACCCAGTTTACCGGTACCTGCCCGGAGTTCCGGGAGGAGAGCTGGGACGACCGCCAGGTCCCTGTGCTGTACGAGCATCGCGTCGGCCAAGGCCAAGTCCTCTACCTCACCCTCGGCCACTGCCGGGGCCATTACGATCTGCAGCCGGTGGCTGCCTTCTGGCCCCATCCGCAGCGCTGCGCCTGGAACTACCCGGTATTCTACGAACTGCTCCGCCGCGGCATCCGCTGGGGCCTGCCTCAGCTCGCCTGAGCGACCGCCAGCGGTGGATGCAGTGCCGGGTTCATGTCCCGGATCTTGTCCTCGACCAGCTTCAGCAACGGTCCGACCATCGCGGCATCGATCGCGCCGGTCAGCACCTGGATCGCCATGCCTTCCAGCATGGTCTGCGAAAACGCCATGGCAAGATCGAAGCTGCGGCGGTCGGCATCCCATTCCGGGAAGAGCTGTACCGCCTGCTGGTTAAAACGCTCGCGGAACTCGATCTGCAGCGGTTGCATGATCCGGGCGAGGTCCGGGTTGGTCCGCGCGGCCAGCGCGAGTTCGTGAAACGCAATGAACGTCGGTTTCTGGACCTGCTTCCAGTAGATATGGACCAGCGTGCTGGTGTCGTGGTCCTTGGTGTCGGCGGCCCGGCGGAAGGCCCGAAGCCGCTTCTCGTGCAGCTCGACGATGGCGGCCTTGATCAACGCCGCGCCATTCTCGAAGTGATGGAGCATCGCGCCGCGCGACAGGCCGGCCTCGGCGGCGACCTGTGGCGTGGTGGTGTTGGCATAGCCAAGCTTGACGATGCAGCGTATGGTCGCCTCGATGAGCTTGGCGCACGTTTGCGCGCTCTTCAGCGACTGCAGCGTCGGCGGCAAGCCCGTCGCGCGTGCGACGCGCTGGACCGGGCTGGCCTTTACAGCGGCACGATTCACTCGATATCTCCTCGGTCAAACAGACATGATTGTTTTTATGTCACGGTGTCAAGTCGCGTCTGGTTACACGAAATGACCACCTGAATTGCCAAGAACGGGAGCGGGCCCACGACGCGATAAAAAAGTCAGTCTTGTATGTTTTGCTTGCCTCTTCCGGGCTCGTCATGCAGAACCCGGGCATAGAACGGGGAGGCCCGTCGGCCCTGCGAGCGCAGGTACCGAAGCGGTCGGCAACCCCGTCATGGGATGGATTCGCTACCGGTAACATCCTGCAGGCGGTAGGCAGCGCGCGGCGGCGCGCTGCAGCGAACCGGGCTTGAAGGGAAGAACGCGTATGGACCTCGGACTACAAGGCAAGAAGGCGATCCTAATCGGCGCGGCGCGCGGCATCGGCATGGCGATCGCTGAAACGCTGGCGCGCGAGGGCTGTGACCTGGTCATCGCCGCGCGTTCCGAGGATTCGGTCAAAGACGCCGTCGCCAGCCTCAATCGCTATGGCACGAAAGTCGTCGGCCGCCCAGTCAACGTGAAGAAGGCAGACGAATACAAGCAATGGCTCGAATGGGCGATCGAGGCTATCGACGGCGTCGACATCCTGATCCCGCTGTCGTCGTCGGGCGGCGGCATGGGCAGCGAGAAATACTGGACCAACGCCTTCGAGGTCGACGTCATGGGCCCGGTCCGCGCCGTCGAGGCGGTGCTTCCCAAGATGACCGAGCAGCAATCCGGCGCGATCGTCCTGATCGGCACGACATCGGCCGCCGAGGCGATGGGCGGCCCGCAGGCCTATAACGCCATGAAGGCGTCGCTGATCACCTGGGGCAAGCAGCTCGCGCTGTTCCACGGCCAGCACAATATCCGTGTCAACGTTGTCTCCCCCGGCCCGGTCGAATTCGAGGGCGGCAACTGGGAGATGATCAAGGGCACGATGGAGAAGTTCTACCAGTCGCAGCTGCGGCAGCAGCCGACCGGCCGTCTCGGCACGCCCGACGAGATCGCGCGTTGCGTCGCCTTCCTGGCGAGTCCGGCCGCGAGCTGGTGCAATGGCTCACACTTGGTCGTCGATGGCGGCTTCACCAACCGCACCCACTTCTGAGCCAGCCGGTCGGGCCGCACTGAACCATGGATATGAAACGCAAGGTCGATATCGTCCGCGTCAATCCGCAGGATTGGCCGAACGGCACGCCCGCGTGGAAGGAAGACGACCCGCAGCTCGGCTACGACATCATTCCGGCCGGGCGCTATACTTCCGAGGCGTTCCTGAAGCTGGAGTGGGAACGGCTGTGGTCGAAGACCTGGCTGCTCGGGGGCCGGTCCGACGACATGAAGGAGCCGGGCGACTATATCTGCACCGAGATCGGCAAGGAATCGGTGCTGATCGTCCGCCAACCGGATGGATCGGTCCGCGCCTTCCCCAACGTCTGCCTGCATCGCGGCAATCGCCTGCGGCCCGAGGGGCTGGGTAATGCCGAAAGTTTCCGGTGCATGTACCATCACTGGACCTACGACCTCGACGGCAAGATCTGCCGCATCCCCGATCTCGACACGTTTCCGCAGGGTGCGCCGCCGGAGGCAAGGCTGCCGGCCTACCCGTGCGCGGAATGGGGCGGCTTCGTGTGGTATTCGCTCAACCCGGACGTCGAGCCGCTGGCGGAGTATCTCGACCCGATCCAGAAGCATCTCGGCCCGTACCATATCGAGCGCATGGCCTGGACCCGCGACGTGACCGTCGAGTGGGACTGCAACTGGAAGGCCGCGGTCGACGCATTCAGCGAGGTTTACCACGTCCAGGGCATTCACCCGCAGCTGCAATGGTATCTCGACGACACCAACGCCCAGATCGACGTCTACGGCAAGCACAGCCGCTACCTGGTACCGTTCGCCACCGTCTCGGGCCGCGTCGCGCTGCCTTCGGCGATCCCGCCCGCGATCGAGCACATCATGGTCTCGGCCGGCATGGACCCGGCCGAGTACGAGGGCCGGATCAGCGACATCCGGCTCGATGTGCAGCGCTTCAAGCGCAAGCACGGCCCGGCGCAGGGCAAGGACTACAGCGACCTCAACGACGATCAGCTGACCGACGATTATCACTACACGATCTTCCCCAATGTCTCCCTGAACGTCCATGCCGATGACGTGATGATGTTCCGGATGCGGCCGCATGCGACCGACCCGAACAAGATGCTCTACGACGTCTGGATGTTCGAACTGGTCCCCGAGGGCGAGGAGTGGCCGGAGCGGCCCCGCCACCGGCGCTTCCCGCACGGCGACCGCAGCATCGGCCAGGTGCTCGACCAGGACGCCTTCAACTTGCCGACAGTGCAGAAGGGCATGCAGTCGGACGCCTTCAAGGGCCTGTGGATCGGCGATCAGGAGCTGCGCATCCGCGCCTTCCACAAGGCGATCAGCGACTATCTCTATCCGGACGGGCAACAGCCCGGCGATTTGTAGAAGGGCAGGACATGCAACTCAGTCGCGAGGCGCTGCTCGGCGCCTACCGCCGGATGGCAACCATCCGCCAGTTCGAGGAACGGCTGCACGAAGAGATCAAGACCGGCGAGATCGCCGGCTTCACCCACCTGTACTGCGGGCAGGAAGCGGCGGCGGTGGGGGTCTGCGACCACCTGTCGTCCGAGGACATGATCGTCTCGACCCATCGCGGCCACGGCCACTGTATCGCCAAGGGCTGCGACGTCCGGGGCATGATGAAGGAAATCTACGGACGCGCCGGCGGCCTGTGCAGGGGGCGCGGCGGCTCGATGCATATTGCTGACCTGTCGGTGGGCATGCTCGGTGCCAACGGCATCGTCGGGGCGGGTGCGCCGCAGGCGGTGGGTGCCGCGATCGCCGCCAAGCTGAAGGGCAAGGGCAATGTCGCGATCGCCTTTTCGGGCGACGGTGCCTGCAACCAGGGCACCACGTTCGAGGCTATGAACCTGGCAGTAGTTGTCAAGGTGCCGGCTATTTTCGTGTTTGAAAACAACCACTACTCCGAACACACCGGCGTCTCCTACGCGGTCGGCACGGACCGCGATATCGCCTCGCGGGCGGAGGCGTTCGGCATGAAGGCGTGGCGCGCCGATGGCTGCGATTTCTTCGACACCTACGAGTCGATGCGCGAGCTGCTCGACTATGTCCGCGCCGGCCACGGCCCGGCGGCGATCGAGCTGGATACCGAGCGCTTCTACGGCCATTTCGAGGGCGATCCGCAGCGCTACCGCGGTCCCGGCGAGCTCGACCGGATCCGCGCCGAGCGCGACGCGCTGAAGATCTTCCGCGCCCGCGTCGGCGAGGCCAAGCTGCTCGACCTCGCCGAGCTCGACGCGATCGACGCCGAAGTCGCGCAGCTGATCGACGAGGCGACGCGCGACGCGCGCGCCGCGGCGCCGCCCGACCCGGCGACGGTCGCCGAAGACGTCTATGTCGATTATTGAGGGGCGACCGGCATGGCCGTGATGAACATCCGCGAAGCGATCAACCAGACGCTGGCCGAGGAGATGGCCCGCGACAGCTCGATCATCGTGCTCGGTGAGGACGTCGTCGGCGGTGCCGGCACCGCCGGCGGGCAGGAAGCCATCGGCGGCATCTGGGGCACCACCGGCGGCCTGTTCGCCAAGTTCGGCCCCGAGCGCGTCATCGACACGCCGATTTCGGAAAGCGCGATCATCGGTGCCGCGGCCGGTGCTGCGCTCGCCGGCCTGCGCCCGGTCGCCGAACTGATGTTCGCCGACTTCATCGGCGTCAGCCTCGACCAGCTGTGGAACCAGATGGCGAAGTTCCGCTACATGTTCGGCGGCAAGACCAAATGCCCGGCGGTCGTCCGCCTGATCTACGGCGCGGGCATGAACTCCGCCGCGCAGCACAGCCAGTCGGTCTATGCGCTGCTGACCGCGATGCCCGGCCTCAAGGTCGTGCTGCCCGCCACCCCGGCCGATGCCAAGGGCCTGCTGACCGAGGCACTGCGCGGCGACGACCCCGTCATGTTCTTCGAGCACAAGGCGCTTTACGGCCAGAAGGGCGAGGTGCCCGACGGCGAGTATCGCCAGCGCTTCGGCGAGGCGCGGATGGTGCGCGAGGGCGGCGACGTCACCATCGTCACCTGCGGCCGCATGGTCAGCTTTTCCGAGAAGGCGGCCGACAAGCTTGCCGCGGACGGCATCGGCATCGACCTGATCGACCTGCGCACCACCAGCCCGCTCGATGAGGAGGCGATCCTCGATTCGGTCGAGCAGACCGGCCGCCTGGTGATCGTCGACGAAAGCCCGCCGCGCTGCAGCATCGCCGCCGACATCGCCGCGATCGTTGCCGACAAGGCGTTCACCAGCCTGAAGGCGCCGCCCAAGATGGTGACCGGCCCGCATTCGCCGATCCCGTTCGCGCGCGAGCTCGAACGGGCCTGGCTGCCCTCCCCCCAGAAGATCGAGGACGCGGTTCGCCAAGTCCTCGCCTTCCGCTGAAGGGTCGGGCAATGGCCAAGGTCAAGGCGTTCACGATGCCCAAGTGGGGCATCGAAATGGCGGAAGGCACGGTGGCCGAGTGGTCGGTCGCGGAGAACGAGCCGTTCGCCCGCGGCGCGGTGCTGGCGCTGATCGAAACCGACAAGATCACCAACGAGATCGAGGCCGAGGCCGATGGCCGGCTGGTCCGCATCCTGGCGCAGGCGGGCGAGATCTACCCCGTTGGCGCATTGCTGGCGGTGCTGGCCGACGGTGAGGCGAGCGCCGCCGAAATCGACGCGGTGATCGCGGGTTTCAAGCAGGCCGACACGAGCTTCGGCGACGAGGCACCGACAGTGGCAGCCGCACCCGCACCCGCCCCCGCACGAACCGCGATCCCCGCCGACGCCAACATCAGCCCCGCCGCGCGCGACAAGGCGGAAGCCGCCGGCCTTGGCATCGGCGACCTCTCCGGCAGCGGGCGTGCCGGTCGCATCACCGCGCAGGACGTCGACCAGGCGCTGCGGCCCGTTCCGGATGCCGGCCTCGTCGGTCCGTTGCCCGCGACGCCGGCCAGCACCGCCTTTGCTTCCCCGCTCGCCAAGCGCCTCGGCCATGTCCACGGCGTCGACCTGGCGACGCTGACCGGCTCCGGCCCCAAGGGGCGGATCGGCAAGGCCGACGTGCTCGCGGCGATCGATGCCGCCCGGCCGGTGCCAGCGCCCGCGCCGAAGGCCGAGACCCGCGCTGCCGCTGCGCCCGCAGCGCCGGCTGCCGATCACGTCGAGATTCGGCCGATGTCGTCGATGCGGCGGACGATCGCGCGGCGACTGACCGAATCGAAGCAGACGATCCCGCATTTCTACCTGCGCCGCCGGGTCCGCGCCGACCGCCTGATCCGCTTCCGCGCCGCCGCCGAAGGCACAAGGCCGACGCTCAACGACTATCTGGTCAAGGCCTGCGCGCTGGCCCTGATCGAGGTGCCGGCGGTCAACATCCAGGTCCACGGCACCGACATCCACCGCTTCGGCCAGGCCAACATCGCGGTCGCGGTGGCAACCGAGCGCGGGCTGATGACCCCGGTTGTCACCGGTGCCGACCGGCGCAGCGTCGGCGAAATCTCGGCGATCGTCGCCGAGCTTGCACAGCGCGCCAAGTCGGGCCGCCTGACCGCCGAGGAGATCGGCGGCGGCAGCTTCTCGCTGTCGAACCTCGGCTCGTTCGGAATCGAACAGTTCGATGCGATCATCAACCCGCCGCAGGGCGCGATCCTGGCGGTCGGCATGGCGCGGCCCGAGCCGATCGACGACGACGGCGCGATCCGCATCGTGCCGGTGATGCACCTGTCGCTGTCGTGCGACCACCGCGCCATCGACGGGGCGGACGGCGCGCGCTTCCTGCAGGCGCTGGCCGCGCTGATCGAAGCCCCGCAGCTGCTGGACTAGGAGAGACCGATGGTCGATCGCCACGACGAGCCGCCCGCGCACGGCGATCAGGACGGCATCTGCCCCGAATGCCGGGGCAGCGGCGAGGTCGAGGGCATGACCTGTCCGCGCTGCGAAGGGTCGGGGAAACTGGTCGAAGGGATCGGCCAGTAGGGGTAGCTCAGGCGGCGGGGAAGAATTCGTAGAACGGATCGCCCCGGCCATAGCTGCCCCGCGGCCGCAGCGTCGCGAACATGCCCGCGTCGGCGATCTCGGTCGACGGCCAGTTGTCGGACCAGTCGAGCACGACCTGCCGCTCGAGGATGCGCCATTCGCCGGCCCGCCGCTCGAACCGGTCGAGGTAGCGGCCGCCCATCATGAACAGATGCCGGCCCGGCTCCAGCGCGCCGTCGCCGTGGCGGACGAGATAGTCCGGCCCGAAAATCTCCAGCGCCTGCGGCTGGCGCACCCGGCACACCGACAGCAGATACGCCTCGCTGGCGGCACGGTCGCCGTCGACGACGATGTCGACATTGGAGATCGCGTGCGTCGCCACCTCGAACCAGATTTGTATCCCCGCGATGATGAAGGGAATGAAGCTCCTCGCATCACCGACATAGATGCCGTGGCGGTCGCCGCCGTCGGGCCAGTAGGCCCGCTCCATCATTGCGAGGTCGGCACGGTCGAGCGCGGTGCAGTAGCGGGTCAGCACCGCCATGATGTCCCGCCGGGCAACGAGATCCTGGCGGTCCCGCGCGCCGACGCTCACGGCCGGTTCGAGAACACGAGATCGGCCGGCCCGCGCTCACCGAGCGGCCGCAGCGTCGCGAACATCCCCTGGTCGCGGATTTCCCCGGACGGGCGATTGTCGTTCCAGTCCATCACCACCTGCCGCCTGGCGATCCGCCATTCCCCGTCACGCCGTTCGAGCCGGTCGAGATAGCGCCCGCCGAAATAGAAATGGTGATGCTCGGGGTCGAGGCCCTTGCGGTCGAACATCTGCATGTAGCGCGAGCCGAAGATGCCTTCCGCCTTGTCCGCCCGGACCTTGTGGTAGGCGAACAGATAGGCCTCGCTGACGCAGACGTCGCCGTCGACCTCCATGTGGACGTTCATGATCGCGTGCATCGTCACCTCGAACCAGGTCTGGATCTCGCGGACGATATAGTCGGCGAACTCGGCGGCATTGCCGTTGAAGACGCCGTGGTTGTCGATGCCGTCGGGCCAGTAGACGCTGGCCATCAGCGGCGCATCGCAGCGGTCGAGCGCGCGGCAATAGCGGGTCAGGACACCGTAGCAGTCACGGCGCGCGACAAGGTCCTCGAGATCGGCTTCACTGACGGCCATGCGATAACTCCTCCAGGTTCAGCCGAGCGAACGGTAGAAATCCAGCTTCATCTCGCCGTCGAGGCACGCCACGATCGGCGGCACCAGCCGGTCGTGGAAGTCGATGGTCATGTGAGCGTCGAAGGCGGCGTCGTCCCGGAACGTCGCGACGACCAGGAAGAGGTCGGGATCGGTGTCGGATTGCATCAGCTCGTAGACGAGCGCGTCCGGCTCCCGCGCGAACACCAGGCCCTTGAGCTCGATCTGCAGCGCGATCAGCTCGTCGCGCTTGTCGGGAAGCACGCGCAGCTGGGCGACGAAACTCTTGGCCGTCATGCTGCCGCTCCCTTGCCGAGTTCCTCGACCAGCTCGGTGCGCAGGCGGAACTTCTGGATCTTGCTGGTCGACATCGGCCATTGCCGCACGAAGCGGATGTGGCGCGGCGTCTTGAAACTGGCGAGCTTGCCCTTGCAGTGCGCGATCAGCTCGGCCTCGCTGGCGGTGCCGCCGTCAACCAGCTCGACGAACGCCGCCGGCACTTCGACATAACGGTCGTCGGGGATGCCGACGACCTGCGCCAGCTTCACCGCCGGGTGGCTTTGCAGCATCGCCTCGATTTCGGCGGCGGCGACGTTCTCGCCGCCGACCTTGAGCATGTCCTTGGTGCGGCCGTGGAACATGATGTGGCCGCTGTCGTCAAACGATCCGATGTCGCCGGTGTGGAACCAGCCGTCGCGCATCACCTCGGCGGTTTTCTCGGGTGCGTTGTAATAGCCGGACAGCATGCCGGGTCCGCGGATCACGATCTCGCCGCGCTCGCCCAGCGGCATCGCCGCGCCGGTTTCGACGTGACGGATGCGAACCTCCCAGCCGTCGATCGGGACGCCGCAGCGGCCGGTGCGCAACGCCCAGTCGTCGCCGAGCCGGCTGGTGGTGACGGTGCCCGCACCCTCGGTCAATCCGTAAGTGCCGACCTGGATGGTGTGCGGCATCGCCGCGCAGACCGCGTCGCGGATCCACGCCGGCTGCACGCCGAAATTGGAGTTCATGACGCGCAGCTTGCCGAGATCGGTGGTGTGGAAGGTGGGATGGCTGATCAGGTCCTGCATGATGGTGACGAAGCTGGGATAGGCGATGGTCGCCGCCTCGCGCCCCAGCATCTCCAGCGCGACGCCGGCGTCGAAGTGCGACACCGTCATGTAGGCACCGCCGGCGTCGAGGATCATGGTCATCGGCAGGATGCCAGCGATGTGGAAGATCGGCAGCGGCGACCAGACCTTGTCGGCGGCGGTGACCTCGTAGCGCACCCCGAGCGCGCGGCTGTTGCCGATCTGCGCGCGGTGGCTGATCAGCGCGCCCTTCGGGTTGGCGGTGGTGCCCGAGGTATAGAGGATGAACGCGATGTCCGACGGCTCGACCGCCTCGAGTCGGTCATCGAGGGTGTCGTTGCCGATCGCCTCGCCTTGAGCGAGGGCATCCGCCCCGCTGACCAGATTGGCCTCGCACGGGCTGTCGAGGCAGACGATGGTCCGCAGCAGCGGTGCCTCGTCAAGCCCGAGCTCGTGCGGATCACGTGCCTTTGCAAGCGAGGGCAGCGCGGCGCTGAGGCGTTCGCCGAAGTCGAGCGAATCGGCGACGCGGCCGGTGGTGAACAGCGCCACAAGATCGGCGTCGCGAATGAGGAAGGCGAGTTCGGTCGCCTGGTAGCGGGCGTTGACCGGCACCGCGACCGCGCCCGCCATGGTGATGCCGAACAGCAGCTCGACAAACTCGGGGCGCGTGGTGAGCAGGATGCCGACGTTCTGGCCGGGCTGGACGCCCATCGCGACCACCGCCTTGGCCCAGGCGCGCGCCCGGGCAAGCAGCCCCGCATAGCTGACCCGCCGGTCGGGAAAGATCAAAGCATCGCGGTCGCCGTGCGCCGCGGCAGACGCCCGCAGCAACCGGCCGAACGTCAGTTCGCCGGTGCCGGTCATGCCGACGGTTCCAGATCGAACAGCATTTCGCGGTGGTAGCTGCCGTCCATGCAGCCGACCATGCGCTCGATCAGCGGCTTGCCGTGGTCGGTCTCCATGTGTGCCTTGTCAGCCGCCTCGTCGACGAACGATTCGTAGACGGCAAACATTTGCGGATCGCCCAGCCGGAAAAACTTGAAGGCAAGCGTACCCGACTCACGGTGGACCAAACTCTCCATCTGCTTTGCCAGCCGTACGAACTCGGCTTCGCGCTCTGGCTTGATGCGGAAGCGCGATAGGAAGCTGTACGCCAAAACGCGATCCCTTCAGGACTCCGCCAGAAATCGCGGCGGCGAGCGGCAATAGAAAACAATCATGGCTGCTTTTTCAAGCGCCTTGTTCGAGCCTCCCTCCATGCTGCAGCGCAGCGAAAGCGTCGCCCCAAGGTCACACCTCGCGGTCGAATAAAAAAAACATTCGTGACTGATTGCAGTTTCGGTTTCGACTCGACTATTCCTAGTCACAACACGTGAGTCGCCACGCAACGCGACCGGACAAATGGGGAGGAAAGACCATGACGAAACGAAACCTGCACGTCGGCATTGCCACCAGCGCCCTCGCTGCAGCGCTCGCTGCGTCGCCGCTTTCGGCGCAGACCGCCGCCACGTCGGCGGATGCCCCGGCCCAGTCCAGCCCCGCGGCCGATGCCACGGCACCTGGCGCGCAGGACAGCGCGACCGCTGCTGGCGGGCAGACCGACGGGCTGGCCGAGATCGTCGTGTCGGCGACCCGCCGCAACAGCGGACTGCAAAGGACTCCAATCGCGGTCTCGGCCATCGACAGCTCGCTGATCCAGCAGGCCTCGCCGCGCGATATCGGCGATCTGGCGGCGTTCGTACCGAACTTCTCCGCCGCGACCATCACCGGCTTCAACGCTGCCTCGTTCGCCATCCGCGGCGTCGGCCAGACCTCGATCATCGTTTACTTCGAGCCGCCGGTGGTGGTGCTGGTCGACGATTTCGTGGTGCCGTCGGTACAGACCCAGCTGCTCGATACGTTCGATGTGGCCCAGGTCGAGGTGCTGCGCGGGCCGCAAGGCACATTGTTCGGCAAGAACAGCACCGGCGGCGCCGTGACCGTGAAGACCAAGCGCCCGGTGATGAACGAGATCGGCACCGAGCTGCGTCTCCAGTACGGCAGCTTCGACACCAAGAAAATCCAGGCCGCCGCCAACATCCCGATCATCAAGGATGTGCTCTCGCTGCGCGTCGTCGGCGGTTACGAGAAGAGCGACGGCTACTACAAGAACGGTGCCTGCTATGGCCCGGTCACCGACTTCGCGGGAAGCAAGTTCGACGGGGTCAGCGGCTGCCTTGGCGGCGAGACGATCGGCGGCAAGGATGTCTGGAACGCGCGCGCCAAGCTGCTGTTCGAGCCGACTGACAACATCACCGCGCTGCTGCAGTACGAGTGGCTGCGCGACAAGTCGGACAGCGTCCCCTCGGTCAACGTCAACGATGAGTATACCGGCGCGACTCCTTTCCTGACCGACTTGCTCGGGCTGGTGCGGCGTAATCCGAACAGCAGCGATCCGCTTGATAACGCAGCCTACACGGGCCGCGGCGACGCGCTGCTGAAGATGAACCTTGGCCAGCGGGTCAACGTCGACGGCGTCTATCTGAACGTCGATTGGCGCACGGACTTGGGCACGCTGACCTCGGTCACCGGCTACCGCAAGCAGCAGTCGCGACTGCCCAACAGCTATGCCGGCGCGACCGCGGTGGCACCCGACGGGCAGCTGCTGTCGTTCTTCGACGCGACCCGCGACGACGACCGCAAGACCTTCCAGCAGGAGCTGCGCTTCGCCACCGACTTCGAAGGGCCGTTCAACTTCGTTGCCGGCGGTTTCTATCAGCGCGACACCACCGATTTCTGCGTGTCGCAGATTCTCGGCTTCCTCGACCTGACCAGCGGGCCGCTGCCGTTCGGCAACTGGAACGACACGCCGTACATCCTCTGCAACGCGCAGAAGGCGCGGTCGAAGGCGGTCTTCGTCGAGGGCACCTACAAGATCACGCCGAAACTGAGCTTCACCGCCGGCGGCCGCTACACCTGGGAAGACAAGACCTGGCGCGGGCGTCAGCAGACCTTCATCCCGGCGCTGAACGGCGGCTTCGATCCAAGCATTTCGATCAACACGGCACTCGATGCCAGCGTCTACAACTACCCCGCCGGCGTCGTGACGGTGAAGTCGAAGGAGCGCGAGCCGACCTACCGCGCCAGCCTGAGCTACCAGGCGACGCCGACGCTGTTCGTCTATGGCACCTATTCGCACGGCTTCAAGGGCGGCGGGTTCAACGACCAGATCGGCGGGTTCGCCGCCTTCGGCGCGGATCTCGATGCGTTCCGCGAGGCGGCGCGCGCCACCAAGCCGGAAACCGCCGACAGCTTCGAGGCGGGCATCAAAAGCGAGTTCTTCGACCGCCGGCTGCGTTTCAACCTCACCGGCTTCCACGTGAAGTACAAGGACCTGCAGAAGCAGTTGAACGTGCCGATCGTGGTCAACGGGCAGCCCAACCAGGTGACCTTGTTCGTCAACGCCGCCAGCGCGATCGTCGACGGTATCGAGCTCGAAACCTCGGCAATACCGTTCCGCGGCTTTACCCTGCGCGGCGTGCTCGGTTATCAGGACGCGCGCTACAAGAGCTATACCGCGCCGGGCGCTGGCTATAATCTTGCCGACGCCCCGCTCGACCGCGCGCCGAAGTGGCAGGCAACGCTCGACGCGACCTACGAAGTACCGGTCGGTGCCATGAAGCTCGTCTTCAACGGCAGCGCCGCCTACACCGGGCGCAACCTCAGCACCCAGGACATCAATGACATCAACGGCAATACCTTCCTGAATGCACGCACCCTGCTCAATGCATCGGTGACGCTGGCCGACGAGGACGACCGCTACTACATCCGCGCGCTCGGGCGGAACCTCAGCGACAAGCGCTACAAGACCGCCGTCCAGAACGTCGCCGGGCTGTGGCAGAACGCCCAGTACGGCCCGCCGCGCTTCTACGGGATCGAGGCCGGGTTCAAGTTCGGTCGATGAGCGAGCGCCGCGGCCCTGTCCCGCGGCGAACGGGAGCAGGGCCGCGGCCCTGCTCCCCCGTCTCAGGCGGCGAGCATGTCCTCCATGCACACCGTGTCGAGTTCCAGCACATGGGTGACCCGGCCCATTGCCATCCACGCGGCGATGCACAGCGTCAGGTCGACGATCTCATTGTCGGTGAAGGCGGTGTGGAGGCGCGCCCAATAGGCTTCGTCGCCGGCGAAGCCGTGCGGGTCTTCGGCGAACCGCTCGGCATGCTCCAGCGCCAGCCGCTCGCTCTCCGAATACAGCGGGCTGCCGCGCCACGCCTCGACGCCTGCGTAGAAGGCCTCGTCGGGCGCCGCGCCGCCGCGCGCGACGATCGACGCCGACGCATCGCCGCCGCCGCCTGCCAGCATCGGATCGACGTGCTTGGCCGCCCGCATGCCCTGGCACACCATGCAGCCGTTGATCTGCGCGGTGCGGTAGCGGGCCGCCTCGAGCACCCGCAGCGGCAGCTTCGACGACTGGTAGACCGCATAGGCGAACGCACCGCCGGCAGCACCGATCTTGTCGGCATAGTTGCCCAGCACATAGCCGAATGGATTATTTGCCGCACTATCCGGGACGAAAATCCGTGCCATGATCGCTCTTCCTCTCTAAAGGTGTGGTCTATCGCATAGTTGTCAGCCCATCGTCCTCAAATGGCAAGAGGCCCGGAACAGTGTTCAGGAGACAAATCGTGGCGTCAGTTGCCGACTACGATTACAGGAAAACTTGGCCTATCAACCCGTTGGCGCCGGCCGACAGCTTCGAAGCGAAGGCGCCGTTCATCGATCATGGAACCGGTGTCATCACCGGCCTACGCTATTGGTCGGCGGAGTGGATGGAGCGCGAGCGCACCCAGCTGTGGGCCAAGGTGTGGAACTGGGCGGGGCGCGTCGAGCAGATCCCGGATGCTGGCGACTTCATCGTCTTCGAGGTCGGGCGCGAAAGCTTTCTCGTTGTGCGCGGTGACGATGGCGAAATCCGCGCCTTCTTCAACGTCTGCCCTCACCGCGGCAATCGACTGGCGACCGAGGGCGGATCGGTGGCGGGCGGCTTCACCTGCCCGTTCCACCGCTGGCAGTTCGGCCTCGACGGCACCAACACGCGGGTGACCGACCGCGAGACCTTCCGGCCCGAGGCGCTGTGCCGCAATCTCGACCTCAGCGAGGTCCGCTGCGAGGTCTGGGATGGCTTCATCTTCCTTAACATGGATGCGAACGCCAAGCCATTGCTGGAGCACCTCGGCCCGCTGGTCGAACATGCGAAGCCCTACCGGCTCGGCGAGATGCAGATCATGCGCTGGATGCGCTCAACCTGGGACGCCAACTGGAAAGTCGGGGTCGACGGCTTCAACGAGGCCTATCACGTCCACGCCATCCACCCGGAAATCCTCACCGTTTTCAATGACTATCACGCGCAGATCGATCTTTATCCCAACGGCATGAGCCGGATGGTGACCAAGTTCGCGCACGAAAGTCCGCGCTTCCCCGGTGCCAGCCCCGGCGTCCTGAACGACGGCCTGCGCGCGATGATGCGCGAGGTCGGCCTCGATCCCGATCGCTTCGAGGGGCGGATGGAGGATGTGCGGCCCGCGGTGCAGGCCGCCAAGCGGGCGCGCGCCGAGCGCCTGGGTATCGACTACTCAGGGTTCCTCGACAATCAGCTGACCGACGACTGGAACTACGACATCTTCCCCAACATCCAGATGGGCATCCATCCCGAAGGCGTCAGCCTGCTCTATTTCCGTCCGCACAAGCACGACCCGCGCAAGTTCATCTTCGACGTGATCGTGATGATGCACCCGCAGGCCAATTCCGAGATCCTGCCGCCCGCCTATATGGGCCTGCCCGACGGCTGGGACATCAGCGGCCGCGAGCTTGCCGGGCCGATCGAGATCGACTGGCGCGACGGCGGCATGGGCCAGGTGTTCGATCAGGACAGCGGCCTGTTCCCGCTGGTGCAGGAGGGCATCGAGAGCCTCGGCTACCGCGGCGCCGTCCTGTCCGAACAGGAACAGCGCCTCCGCCATTTCCACGCCGAGCTCGACCGCTACATGGTGGCGCCGGCTCGATAAACCGGACAACAGAAACCGATGAACAAGCTCTATCTCTCAATTGCCGTTCTGCTCGCCTCTGCCGGCGGCGTCGCGCTGGTCGCTGCACCCTCGGTTTTGTCCCCCGAGACGCAACTGCGCGACTCGGCGGACGGCGACGACTGGCCCGGCTTCGGGCGCAGTTACGGCGAGCAGCATTTCAGCCCGCTGACTCAGATCGACAGCACGAACATCGGCAAGCTCGGGCTCGCCTGGTCGATGGACCTCGAGCCGGGCAACTCCGCGACCGGGCCGATCGAGGTCGGCGGCGTGCTCTATTTCGCGCGCTTCTACAGCGTCGTGAACGCGGTCGATGCGGCGACCGGCAAGCTGCTGTGGACCTACGACCCGCGCGCGCCCCAGGTATCCGGCGTGCGCCTGCGGCAGGGCTGGGGCAGCCGCGGCATCGCCTGGTGGAACGGCAAGGTCTATACCGCTACCCAGGACGGGCGGCTGATCGCCCTCGACGCCAAGACCGGCAAGCCGGTGTGGAGCGTGCAGACGCTCGACAAGGGCGACCTGCGCTTCATCAGCGGCCCGCCGCGAGTGTTCGACGGCAAGGTCATCATCGGCAACGGCGGTGCCGACGAAGCCGCGATCCGCGGTTATGCCACGGCCTACGACGCCGAGAGCGGCAAGCGGCTCTGGCGCTTCTGGACGGTTCCGGGCGACCCCAAGAAGGGCTTCGAGAGCCCGGCGATGGCGATGGCCGCCAAGACCTGGGCGGGCGACTGGTGGAACAAGGGCGGCGGCGGCACCGTCTGGAACGCGATCAGCTACGACAAGGACACCGACACCGTCTTCATCGGCACCGGCAACGGCTCACCGTGGAACCGGAAGATCCGGAGCGCGGGCAAGGGCGATAACCTGTTCCTGTGCTCGGTCATCGCCATCGACGGCAAGACCGGCGCCTACAAGTGGCACTACCAGATCAATCCGGGCGAAAGCTGGGACTTTAACGCCGCGATGGACATGGCGCTGGCCGACCTGACCATCGACGGACAGGCCCGCAAGGTGCTGATCACCGCGCCCAAGAACGGCTTTGTCTATGTCATCGACCGGCTGACCGGCAAGCTGATCTCAGCCAAGCCGTTCGTGCCCGTCACCTGGGCCTCGGGTATCGACATCGCCAGCGGGCGGCCGATCGAGAACCCCGGCATCCATTACGAGAGCGGCACCGCGACCTTCTCGCCGACGCCGGTCGGGGCGCACAGCTGGACCCCGATGGCGTTTAGCCGCCAGAGCGGACTCGTCTATATTCCGGCAATCGAACTGATCGCGACCTACGATGATCGCGGCATCACCAATGCGAACTGGAAGCGCAAGGGCGGCATGGCGCTCGATTACGCGGTCAGGTCGTCGATCGAGTTCCCCAAGGGCCGCGAGGACAGCGCCAGCTCGCTGGTGGCCTGGGACCCGGTGACGCAGCGCGAGGTGTGGCGGGTGCCGACCCCGATCCACTTCAACGGCGGCGTGCTGGCGACCGGCGGCAACCTCGTCTTCCAGGGCCAGATGGACGACAAATTCAACGCTTATGACGCGAAGACCGGCCAGCAGCTGTGGTCGTACGACGCCAAGGCACCGGTGATCGCACCGCCGATCAGCTACCGGGTCGGCGGCCGGCAATATGTCACCGTAATCACCGGCAACGGCACCAGCGGCGGCTTCCTCGGCACGGCACTGGCGCGCTACGGCATCGATTATCGCACCCAGGCGCGGCGCGTGCTGACGTTTGTGCTCGACGGGACCGCGACCCTGCCGGACAAGGTGCGTTATGTGGCCGAGGCGGTCGATGACCCGTCGTTCAAGCCGGACACGGCGGCCGAGGCGCACGGCGGCGAGATCTACAATGCGCGTTGCGTCGTCTGCCACGGCGGCGGCGTCGCGGCCGCCGGCGTCGCGCCCGACCTCCGCAGCTCCGCCGCGATCGTCGCGCCCGGCCTGTTCGACCAGATCGTGCGCGACGGTATGCTGGTTCCGCAGGGCATGCCCCAGTATGCCGAGATGACCGACAAGGATCGCGCTTACCTGCGCCAGTTCCTGCGCGCTGCCGCCAACGACCTTCGCACCAAGGCGAAGCCAGCCGGCTGAGGCTCAATCGAGTGTGCGCAGCGGCGCGCGACCATCCCAGCCGCGCGCCGCCGCCTTGATGGTATCGAACAGCTCCAGCATCGCGGGCTGCGGCTCGATGATCTCGACCATCGTGCCCGGCCACAGCGCGTCGGTTTCGAGATAGGCGAAGCGCGAGATTGGCAACACGCCCTCGATCGAAACGCGAATGCCGGCCGCGCGGGCCGCCGCCATCTGCGCGTCGTAGTCGACCGCCCAGGTGCCGAGGTGGTGTAGCCCGTGCCGCCCGGCGTCGAGGAAGTCCTGGTAGGGCGACGGGTCGCTGCCGGGCACGATGACCTCGATCATCGTGTCGCCGCTATAGGCGAGCGCGGCGTGCGACAGGATATCCCAGCGGTCGGTCCGCTCATCGTGGCGGCTCATCCACTCGAACGGCAGCGGCGTCGGGAACAGGAAGAACGGGCCGATGCCCAGCGTGCCCGTCAGGTGCGCGATGAACGGCTCGAGCTGGGGCACGACATAGGCCATCTGGAACACTGGCCCGAACAATCGGCTCATCCTTGCTCTCCCCGTTTAGCGCCACGGATCGTCGCCCGCGCGTAGATTTGAAGGCGAGATTGCAACATGCGTGCTTGTAAAACAATCATGTTTGTCTTTTTATGCGCGCGGCGGAGAATCGGCCCGGAAGAGGCGCACGCCCGAGGGAGAATCCGATGAACTATCCGTACCTGCTGTGGGACGTGCATGCCGGTGATGCGCATCCGTTCAATGCGCGTGCGCCGCAGATCGACAACGGCACCGGCCGCCCCTCGCCCGACCGCTATCACGACAGGGATTTCGCGGCGCGCGAGTTCGAGCAGGTGTTCGCCAGGAGCTGGCTGATCGCCTGCCCGGTATCGGACGTGAAGGAGCCCGGCGATTTCGCCAAGTTCGATATCGGTGCCGAGAGCTTCATCATCGTGCGCGGCGACGACGGCGAAATCCACGCCCACTACAACGTCTGCCCGCATCGCGGCTCACAACTGGTCCAGGCCGATACCGGCAGCATCACGCGCTTCAGCTGCCCGTTCCACAGCTGGAAATTCTCGCTGGCGGGCGAGAACCAGGAGGTTACCGACAGCGAGACCTTCCGGCCCGAGGTGCTGTGCCACGATCGCAACCTGACCTCGGTGCGCTGCGAGGTCGCCGCCGGCCTGGTGTTCATCTCGATGGACAAGGACATCCAGCCACTGAAGGACTGGCTTGCCCCGATCCTGGCGCATCTCGAGCTCTACAAGATCGACCGGATGAACGTCATCCAGCATCGCCGCTCCGACTGGGGTGCGAACTGGAAGGGCGGCGTCGATGCGTTCGCCGAGATCTACCACCTCCATGCCGTCCATCCGCAGACCCAGTGCCTGATGGACGACCGCACCCAGATCGACGTCTGGCCGGGCGGTTTCAGCCGCCAGTTCGTGCCGTTCGCGCAGCCCTCGCCCCGGTTCGCGGACCAGGAGCAGGTTAACCCCGGCATCGCCATGATGCTGACCGACGCCGGCATCGATCCGGCCAGCTACACCGGGACCGCGCAGGATACGCGCAGCGCAATTCAACAGGCGAAGCGCGGGCGCTCGGACCAGTACGACCTGGGCTATGAGCGGTTCAGCGATACCCAGCTGAGCGACTCGACGGTCTATTCTGTGTTCCCGAACGCGCAGCTCGGTTGCCATCCCGAGGCGGTGTTCCTGCACCGCTTCCTGCCCAATGCCGACGACCCCAACCAGTTCACCTACGACACGATGATCCTGTACCGCCACGTCGACGCGCCCGGCTTCTCGCCGCCGGCCTGGATGGGGGTGAGCGAGGAGGTCGACACCACCGGTGAAACCCGCCCCGACATCGTCCACACCGGCCTGGGCGAGCCGCCCGGCCTCGGCGAAGTGCTCGACCAGGATTCGGACCTGCTGCCGATCGTGCAGGCCGGGGCCCGCTCGCGCGGCTTCCGCGGCCCGCTGTGGAGCGAGCAGGAGGCCCGGCTGCGGCATTTCCATGCCGAGCTCGACCGCATGATGCAGACGTGAGGACCGACCGATGAACTATGACCCGCGCAGCTGGAAGGTTCATCACGGTTCCACCCACCGGTTCGACGAACCGGCACCCGCGATCGACAACGGCAGCGCCCGGCCCGACCCGGCGCGCTACCACGACCCCGAATTCGCCAAGGCGGAATGGGACCGGGTGTTCACCAAGGCCTGGCTGCTCGCCGGTCCCTCGGCGGACGTGCGGGAAGCCGGCGACTGGATGAAGTTCGACACGGGTGCCGAAAGCTTCATCGTCGTCCGCGCCGACGACGGCACGCTGAAGGCGCACTATAATGTCTGCCCGCACCGCGGCTCGCGGCTGGTGTCGGGCGACGTCGGCTCGCAGTCGAGCTTTACTTGCCCGTTCCACAGCTGGCGGTTCGATCTCGACGGCACCAACCTCGCGGTGACCGACCCGGAGACGTTCCGGCCCGAGGTGCTGTGCCACGATCACAACCTCACTTCGGTCGAGGTCGAAGAAGCGGCGGGCCTGGTCTTTATCCGGATGGACAAGGGCGGGCAGGGCCTTGCCGACTATCTCGGCCCAATCCTGCCAATGCTAGAGACCTATCAGATCGACCGGATGAACCCGGTCCAGTACCGCCGGTCTGACTGGGCGGCGAACTGGAAGGGCGGGATCGATGCGTTTTACGAAAGCTATCACCTTCACGCGATCCATCCGCAGACGATGGGCATCATCGACGACCGCACCCATATCGATCTCTACCCGGGCGGCATGAGCCGGCAATTCGTTCCGCTCGGCCAGCCCAACTCGCACTTCGAGGACCAGAATGCGGTCAACCCCGGCATCGAGGTACTGCTCAAGGACGCCGGCATCGATCCCGCGAATTGGCGCGGCGACGCTCAGAACAGCCGCGCCGCCATCGCCGCCGCCAAGCGCGACCGCGCCTCGCGGCTGGGGCTCGACTATGACCGGTTCAGCGATGCGCAGCTGACCGACAGCACGATCTTCGGCATCTTCCCCAATGCCCAGATTGGTTGCCATCCGGAGGCGGTGTTCCTGCACCGCTTCAAGCCGCATGCCGACGACCCCGGCCAGTTCACCTACGAGACGACGATCTTGTACCGGCACGTCGACGTGCCGGGCTACGGCGCTCCGGGCTGGATGGGACTGGGCGAAGAGGTCGACCTGACCGGCGAGACCCGGCCCGACGTCGTCCACACCGGCCTCGGCGTGCCGCCCGGCATGGGCGAGGTCCTGGATCAGGATTCGGACCTGCTGCCGACGGTTCAGGCCGGTGCCCGCTCGCGCGGCTTTCGCGGGCCGCTGTGGGGCGAACAGGAGGCCCGGCTGCGCCATTTCCACACCACGCTCGACCGCTGGCTGGGCGCGTGACGGCTCAGTCGCCGGGCTGCCAGCCCGGCGGCATCCGGATCAGCCCCTCCTGCGCCGCCGTGGCGACCAGCCGGCCAGCTTCCGTGAACACCAGGCCGCGCCCGAGCGAGCGGGCGTGACCGGCGGCCGGGCTGTCGAGCGCGTAGAGCAGCCAGTCGTCGATCCGGAACGGGTCGTGGAACCAGATCGCGTGATCGAGGCTGGCATCCTGCAGCCGGGCGTCGGCCCAGCCGAGCCCGAACGGCAGCAGGCCGGTGTGCATCATGTAGAGATCGGACGCATAGGCGAACAGACGCTGGTGCTCCGCCGGATCGTCGCCGATACGGTGGCGCAGCTTCAGCCAGACATACCGCCGCCCCGCGACGGGGGCATGGGCGAACGGATCGGTCGCATCGACGACGCGAAAGTCGAACCCCATGTCGTTCAGCCAGAACGGACGGTGGCGCGGCGGCAGCCGGTCGGCAACGGCGAAAACCAGCTCGCTTTCGGGCACAATCTGATCGGGCGGCGGTACCACCGGCATCGGGAAGTGATGCGATGGCCCGCCCTCGGGGACCTGGAACGAGGCTGACATGGTGAGGATCGGGCGCTCCGCCTGCCGCGCCACCACCCGCCGGGCCGAGAAGCTGCGGCCGTCGGTATCGCGCTCGACCGTGAAGTCGATCGGCATCGCCGGGTCGCCGGCGCGCACGAAATAGGCGTGGCAGCTGTTCGCATTTCGCCCCTCGACCGTCCGCTGGCAGGCCGCGAGCGCCTGCGCCACGACCTGCCCGCCGAACAGCCGCGCCAGCGCGGTCGGCCGCGGCGGGGCGCGGAAACGATCCCCGAGGTCTTCGAAATCGAACAGGTCGCTGAGCGCCTGCCGGCGGTCGGTGATGATGACGGTCATGCCCGCTATGCCTTGGCAGCCGCGCCGCGCCGCGCCAAGGACGTTGCATGACCGAGAAGTTCGTCGCCGTCCGGCCCAGCCGCTGCTTCGAGGATCTGTGCGTCGGCGAGGTCCGGCGCTCGCGCGACAAGACCGTGACCCGCGAGGAGGTGCTGGCCTTCGCCCGGGACTACGACCCGCAGTGGTTCCACGCCGACCCGGAACTGGCGAAGCAATCGGTGTTCGGCGACGTCATCGCCAGCGGTATCCATGTGCTGGCGATGTGGCGGCAGCTCGACCATGAGATCAACTCCGACATCGACCATGTCTGCGGCGTCGGCTGGGACGAGCTGCGGCTGAAGCAGGCGGTGCGGCCCGGCGACACGATTCATGTCACGTCCGAGATCGTCGCGCTGACGCCGTCGAAGACCCGGGACGACCGCGGCACCGCGCTGACCCGCTATGCGGTGGTCGGCCAGGACGGCGCGGAAATGGTGACCTTCACCAGCATCAACCTCGTCTACACGCGGCAGGGCCAGGCGCGCCGCGAGGCTCAATCGACGCCGTCGACGCGGTAGCCGATCGCCGGGAAGTGGACGTTGACCTGGCCCGCACGCGGGTCCGCGCGGCGCAGCACGATCGCGTCATCGTCCTGCGCCACCAGGGTGCCGGCAACCGCGGTCTGCGGATGCGCGACCGGATAGACCCGCACCCGCCTGCCTTCGCCAGTGGCCGGCAGGCGTGCCTCGCGCGCGATCCCGATCGCGGCCTCGGCATCGATCTCCGTGCGCTCACCGGTGCCGAACGCCGCCAATCGGTCTCGCCAGGCGGTCAGGCGCGGCTTGTCGCCGGTCATGGCGGATGAACCCGGCACATGGCCGGCCAGCATCCAGACCGGGAAATAGGCATTCACGTCCGCCCATTCCGGCGCGTCGCCGAGCAGGAACGGGCCGCCGTCGGCAAGCTGCCGCTCGATCAGCGCGAGGTGTGCCGCGATCTGCTCGCGAAAATGCTGCGCATCGGCGCCGAAGCGCTGAAAATCGAGGTTGGTGAAATAGTCGGCGCGTTCCGCCAGCAGGCCATCGGGCATCGCCGCGGCGTTGTCGTGCATCGCCAGCGCCGACCCCGGCGCGAACACCGCGTCGTCGCTCCAGTGCTGCAGCCCGAAATTGACCAGCGGCCCGGACCGCAGCAGCGGTGGCTCCGGATACCGCCGTTCGAGCTCGGCCATGATCCGCCGGGTGTCGCAGTAGATGTCGGCACCGATCTGCAGAACCGGCGTGCCGCGGTAACCGCCGGTCAGCGCGGTCAGGTCGGGCTTGGGGATCATCATCGGGATGCGCACCGAGGACCAGGCGAGCCGCTTGATGCCGAACACCAGCCGGATCTTCTCGGCAAACGGCGACGGGTCGTGGTGATGGAGGATCAGTGCGTCCGCCATCACGGCAGCTCCGCATAGACAGCGCCGTCGACCACCGAGGTGGCGAACACGGCGATCGGCTTGCGGGTCAGCGTGCCGTTCGGCGTGCCGTCACGCAGGTCGAAGCGGACGCCGTGAAGCGGGCAGAAGATGTGCGGCCCCTTGACCTTGCCACCCTCCAGGCGGGCCTGCTGATGACTGCACATGTTCTCGATCACGAAAACGCCCGCACTCGACCGGCAGACGAGCAGCTCGCGCCCGTCCACCTTGACCGGGGTGCCGCCGGTGGCCGGCAGATCGGCCAGCGCCGCGATCCGGACCGATCCTGCCATCAGCGGCGCTGATCAAAACGGCGGCCGAGCATGGCCCCGGCGATGTTGGTTTTCTGGATGTCGATGGCGCCACCGGCGATGCCCCAGCCCCAGCTGTCGCGCAGGCGGCGTTCCATCGGGAAGTCCTTGGAATAGCCGTACGCTCCCATCAGCTGCAGCGCGTCGCCGGTGACCTCGCGCGCGATCGTGTTGGCGAAGCATTTGCCGACCGAGCTGTCGAGCGCCGAGGGCAGGCCATCCGCGGCATTGGACGCGGCGCGCCAGATCAGCAGCCGCGCCGCCTCGCATTTCATCTGCATCTCGGCGAGCTTGATCTGCACCGCCTGGAAGTCGGCGATCGGCTTGCCGAACTGCTTGCGCTCGAGGACATAGCCCGTGATGTCCTCCAGCGCGCCGGACGCCTGGCCGAGCGACATCGTGGCATTGCCGCAGCGCTCGAGATCGAAGGCCTCCATCAGCTGGCGGAAGCCGCCGGCGGGCACGACGATGTTCTCGACCGGCACCGCGCAGTCGTCGAAATTCAGGTCGGACGAGGGGATGCCACGGAACCCCATCAGGTTTTCGTTCGGCCCGAAGCTCAGCCCCGGCGTGTCCTTCTCGACCAGCACCGCACCGATCGCCTTGGTGCCGGGGTCGTCGGACAGGCGGCAATAGACCAGATACGCATCGGCATGGCCGCCGCCCGAGCACCAGCGCTTGGTACCGTTGAGCACGACCTTGTCGCCGTGGACGACGCCCCTGGTCTTGAGGTCGGTCAAGGCCGATCCGGCATCGGGTTCCGACATCGATACGGCAACCACCATTTCGCCGCGGCACACCGCCGGGACGACGCGGTCGCGCAGGGCTGCGGGCGCGAAATGCTCGATGGCGCGCACCGGCCCGACCGACGACTCGAAGATCGGGAAAGCGACCGCGGAGGAGATCTTGGCGAACTCCTCGAGCACGACCAGCGCCTCGATGTTGCCGAGCCCGAGGCCGCCCAGCGCTGCGGGCACGTTGATGCCGAGAAAACCCATTTCGGCATAGCGCTTGATCAGCTCGTGGCTGACCGGCGTGTTGTCGCGCTCCAGTTCGGCTGCGATCGCCGGCAGTTCGGCGCGCGCGAAGTCGCGGGCAGCGGCCTGCAGCTCGCGCTGGTCCGCGGTCAGTCTGAAATCCATACCTCTCCCCTTTTCCCAAGCGTGTTGGTCAGGCTTCGACCCACTCGCCCAGAACCTGCTCGACGCGCGCCTCCGGCGGCACCTGGTTCAGGCCGATGCGCCGGTCGAGTTCCTCGTGCCAGTGATAGATCCGCCGCTCCTGATAGTTGAGCGGCATGCCCCGGAAGCCCTTGCTCTTCAGCGACTCCTGGATCTGCGGCGCGAACTGCAGGTCCTCATACAGGATGCGTTCCCAGTTCCTAATCCGCGTATCCCACAGCGGGTTCGGCTGGCTCGCGTCATAGTCCGGCCCGATCCAAGTCGAGACGACCCGGCAGCTGGTGTCCGACACCGGCCAGAACTGCAGCAGCGGCACGCCGCTGTCGGACGGCGGCATGACGAAGTTCGGATAGATCATGTAGCTGACGTTGTTGTTCGCCGGCACCTCGGTGACGGTCGAAATCTTAGGCATGCCGATCGTGCCCGGGTCGCTCCAGTCGGGGCGGCTGTTGGGTGTGATCATGCGGCTATGCCCGTTCGGCCACAGCGTGACGATCATGCCGCGATGATCGAGGAAGCGGTCCACCGTCTTCTGGTGGATCGACTTGATGTGATAAACCTCGAGGAAGGCGTCGAGCAGCACCTTGACGTTGCAGCCGACCTCGTAACTGCGCGAATCGACCAGGCGCAGCGTGTCGAACTGATACTGCGCAAACTCGGCCGCCATCGGTCCGATATGGTCGAGCAGCGGCTCGGCCTCGGCGTCCTGGTTGACGAAGATCAGGTTGCCGATGCGCTCGCACCGGACCGGGATCAGCGAGCGACAGGTAAAGTCGAGATCGACGAAGTCGCGCTTGTCGCGCACCGCGGTCAGCTTGCCCTCAAGCGTATAGCTCCAGCCGTGATAGGCGCAGACGAAGCCCCGCGACTGGCCCGCGTCCTCGGCCACCAGCGGCGCGCCGCGATGCTGGCAGGTGTTGTAAAAGGCACGGATTTCGCCCTGCAGGTCGCGCACCACCAGGATCGGCGCACCCGGGTTGCGGGTCAGGAACCAGCTGCCGGGCTCGGGCAACTGATCGGCATGGCCGGCATAAAGCCACGCACGGTCCCACATCCGCTCGCGCTCGAGCTTCAGGAACTCCGGATCGACGTAGCGCTTGCCGGGAATGTCCGGCAGATGGGGAAAGCCCTCAGGAGGGGCCCGCCGCTCGCGCTCGTAATCCATGCCCTGCTTGAGGCGCGTGGCGGTCGCCGTATCCATGTCCTCGCCTTCCGGTCGGTTGACACGGCACTAGCAAGCACCGCACATAAAAACAATCACGATTGACTTTTTCTCGGGGAGGTACGGATGGCGCGAAGGCTATCGCTGCACCCGCTCAATGCGCTAGATGCCAGCCCCCTTGAGCTGATCGGAATCGCTGGCCGCCTCGGCGTCGAGCTGGTCTGCCTGTTCACCCACGTCCCCGAGGCTGCAGCCGCTTTCTATCCGGTCGTGCGAGCTGCCGATGTCCCCGCCGTGCAGGGCGCGCTGGATGGTGCCAACGTGAGACTCTGCAATCTCGAAGTTTTCCCGCTCGACCGGGACGATGGCATCGATCATCTGCTCGAAGGGCTGGAAACCGGCACGCGGCTCGGCGCCAGCCGGGCGACCGCGCATATCCACGACGTCGACAGCGAGCAGCAGGCCATCGACCGTTTCGCAGCCTTTGCCGCGCGAGCGGCGGGGTTCGGCATCGTCGCCGGGCTGGAGTTCAACAACTTCTCCGCCGTTCGCGACGTAGCAGCGGCAGAGCGCATCGTGCGGACGGCGGGCCGGGGTGCGCTCGTCCTCGACGCGCTGCATCTGGTGCGCGGCGGCGGCGGGCCCGCGGACGCGGCGCGCGTCGCGGATTTGGTCGACTATATACAGCTCAGCGACGGCCCGCTCGAAGTGCCGCCCGCCCGCCGCTGGCACGAAGCGGTCAGCGAGCGCCAGTTGCCCGGTGACGGCGCGTTCCCGCTGCTCGATATCCTGCGCCCGCTTCGCGCCGATGCCGTCCACGAGGTCGAGGTGCCGCAATCCGCGGCCCGCAAGAGCGGCGTCGACGCCTTCGAACGCTGCCGCCGCGCGGTCGAGGCAGGGTGCCGGGTGCTCCGGATGATCGACGAAGAGGTGTCCGCATGACCCCGTTCCGCCCTGACATCCTGCAGTACGCCTGGGTGGTGCCGAACTTGGAGGAAGCGATTCATAGCTGGCACCGGACGCTCGGCGTCGGCCCGTTCCTGGTCAACCGCCACCTCGCGATCAGTGAGCCCCGCCATCGCGGCCAGCCGCGCGCCGTGCGGTTCTCGACCGCCGTCGCCCAGTCCGGCAGCGCCCAGATCGAGCTGATCGAGCAGCATGACGACGGTCCCTCGGCATTCCGCGACACGGTGCCGGACGGCGCCACCCGCCTCCATCATGTCGCGATAATCGCCGCGGATTACGACGCCACGCTCGCCAGTTTTGCCGGTGTCGAGGTTGCTGCGGACGGTCGCTTCGGCGACCTTCGCTTCAGCTATCTCGACACCAGCGCCACGCTCGGCGCGATGCTCGAGGTGCTGGAGGACCGGCCCGCCATCCGCGCCTTCTTCGGCGCCATCCGCAAGGCCGCCGAGCGCTGGGACGGCGACCCCGCGACGCTGATCCGCGAACTCTAGGCGAGCGCGACCGCCCGCTCGAAGCGGAAGGCGCAGTCCGGCTCGACGATCTGCAACAGCTCGACGATGTTGCCGTCGCAGTCGCGGCCATAGGTGGCGCGGGTCGCGGCGCTGCCGCCGGGCGGGCAGTTGAACTCCATGCCGAGCGCCATCAGGCGCTCATAGTCGGCGAACACGTCGTCGCTGTAGAGGCACAGATGCGTGATGCCGTGGTCGCACATCCGCGGTCGCGCCGGGACACCGGCGGGCGAGGCGTACTGGAAGACCTCGATGTAAAGATTGCCGAGGCGGATCATCTCGTAGCGGGCGGCGCTGCCCGCCAGCCCGACCATCGTGTCGACGCGCGCGTTGCCGGGCTCCCACGCCCCGCCGCCGCAGCGCTCGAAGCCGAACCAGCGCTGGTAGTGGTCGACGAACCGGTCGAGGTCCGGTGTCGAGACCGCGAGATGATGGACGCCGCGGATCATGCCGCCGCTGCCGCGCGCGCCGCCTTCACCGCGGCCCCGATCTCGGCATTGGTCGGATTGCGGCGCAGCGTCAGGCCGCCGTTCACCTGCAACACCTGGCCCGTCATGAAGCACTTGTCGGAGGCCAGCCACACCGCCGCGTCGGCGATGTCGTCGCTCGTGCCGACCCGGCCGAGCGGATACTCGCGGGCGAAGCTGTCGAGGATCGCCTTGTTCTTCGACGCCCGCGCGGTCATCGGCGTCGGCGTGAACCCCGGCGCGATCGAATTGGCGCGGATGCCGCGGCGACCGAACTCGTTGGCGACGCAGCGGATGACCTGATCGGTCGCGGCCTTGGTACCCATGTAGGCGGCGTGGTCCTCCAGCATGATCGTCGCGGTGGCGGACGAGATCTGGATCAGGCTGCCGTTGTCGCGCATCACCCGCAGCACCGCCTGGTAGAACAGGATCGCTCCGGTGAACTGCAGCGCCGCCATCCGCTCGATCTCCTCATTGGTGGTTTCGAGGAACGGCTTGAGCAGGCCCCAGCCGGTGGCGTTGAGCGCGATGTCGAGCCCGCCGAAGCGCTCGACGGCCGTGTCCGCGAGGCGCTTCAGGCCGGCTTCGTCGGTGATGTCACACTCTACCGCCGCGCCCCCGATTTTCTCGGCCAATTCCGCGAGCGAGTCGCCGCTGCGACCCGCGACGACGACCCTGGCACCGGCGCGGGCAAAGGCGCGCGCGATCGTCTGGCCCATGTTATCGCGGCCGGCAGCGCCGATCACGACCGCGACCTTGCCTTCGAGCATTTCATCGCCTCCCTTTTGTCCGGCAGCGCTGCTTGCGATTTCGGGCGAATGTCCACCCAGCATGGTCGAAACATGACACGGTACAGGCCCAAAAAAAAGACAGAATTGATTGTTTTTTGACGACGACCTACTAGGCTGCGATCGACAGGGTGGGTTGGGAAGCGAATGGCGAATGACGCGCAGCCGCATGTGCGGCCGGACCCCAACGACCCCACCCGTCCCAAGCGCGGCGTCACCGAGGCGGAGCTTGCCAGCCGCGAGACGGTGTTCCGGCCCGGCCTGCTGGCCGGCAAGCGCCTGCTGATCACCGGCGGCGGCAGCGGCATGGGCAAGGCGACCGCGACGCTGGCGGCGCGGCTCGGTGCCCGCGTCGCGATCTGCGGCCGCAGTCCGGAAAAGCTGGCGGCGACCAGGGCCTTCGTGCGCGACGCGACGGGCGTGGAGCTGTATGCCGCGGTCTGCAACATCCGCGATCCGGACTCGGTCGAGCGCTTCGTCGGCGAGGTGTTCGAGGCGTTCGGCGGCCTCGATACGCTGGTCAACAACGCCGGCGGCCAGTTTCCGCAGGACGCCATCGACTTCAGCCGCAAGGGCTGGCTGGCGGTGATCGACACTAATCTCAACGGCACCTGGTGGATGATGCAGGAGGCGGCGAAGCTGTGGCGCGCGCGCGGCGAGCCGGGCAATGTCGTCAACATCGTCGCCAACGTCGAGCGCGGCATGCCGCAGGCGGCCCACACCTGCGCCGCGCGCGCCGGCGTGATCTATCTGTCAAAAACGGTCGCCACCGAATGGGCCCCGCACAAAATCCGCGTCAATTGCGTCGGGCCGGGCGTCATCGAGACCGAGGGCTTCGGCGTCTATCCCGAGGAAGCGCTGGCCCGTTTCCACAAGGCCAACCCGATGAAGCTGCGCGGCGATGCGTGGGATGTGGCGGAGCAGATTGTCTATCTCGCGTCGCCTGCCGCACGCTTCGTCAACGGCGAGCTGATCATCATCGACGGCGGACAGGCGCAGTGGGGCGTCATCTGGCCGGGCGGCATGCCGGATTATTTCAGCGAGGACGGTGCCGCGTGAGCACCGCACGGGAGAGCAGTATCGTGGGACGTGTCGAAGGCAAGTTCGCGCTGGTAACCGGCGGCGGCTCGGGGCTGGGCGCGGCCGACTGCGCGGCGCTGGCGCGCGAGGGCGCGACCGTGATCGTCACCGACATCGCGATCGCCCCGGCGCAGGCGGTGGCCGACCGCATCGGCAACGGCGCGGTCGCCTATGCGCTCGATGTTGCCGATGAAGCCGCCTGGATCGCGCTGGTCGCCGAGCTGGACGCTCGTTTCGGCAGGCTCGACATTCTCGTCAACAACGCGGGCATCGTCCAGATGGCGGACTGCGAGGATGTGACCCTCGAGCAATTCCGCCGGGTCAATGCGATCATGAACGAGGGCGTCTTCCTCGGCTGCAAATACTGCCTGCCGCTCCTGAAGCAGGCCGAGAACGCCTCGATCATCAACATGTCCTCGACCGGCGCGCTGCTCGGCTATCCAATCTTCTTCGCCTATTCTGCCGCCAAGGGCGCGGTGCGGTCGATGACCAAGTCGATCGCGGTGATGTGCCAGGTCAAGGGCTACCGCATCCGCTGCAACTCGGTGCACCCCGGCTCGATCGAAACCCCGATGGTGCAGGAGGCGGAAGGCCGCCCCGGCCAGGCCCGGCCGGTCGACACCGGCGTGCTGCCGTTCGGATCGAACGGCGCGCCGGAGGATGTCGCCAACCTCGTGCTCTTTCTCGCTTCCGACGAATCCCGGTTCATCACCGGCGCGGAGTTGGTCGTCGACAATGCAATGACGATCCGGGCGTTCTGACCCGGCCTCAGCCGCCGGCGCGCTCACCCCGCGTCCAGCCCGGCAGCTCCTCGGGAAAATCGGCCGGCCTCGGCTCGGCATAGGCGCGGTTGCGATCGCGGTGGAGCAGTATGTCGCGGTATTCACCGACCGGCACGTAGTAGAGAAAGCTGATCACCCGCTCCTGGAAGCGCCAGCCGGCACCGGTGTTCCGATAGCGGTCGGCATAGCGAAGTCCGGCGACCATCATCCTGCCGCCTCGCTCCAGCTCGGCATGACCGGACACGCGCCCCGTGGCTTCCTCGCTCCCATCGCCGATGAAATCGATCTGGACGTCGTGCATGTAGTGAGCGCCCGGCCCGAGCGCCTCGAAGCGGCTCTCATACTGTTGCATGATCGCTTCGATACCGCTCGCGTTCATCACGCCATCCGCCGAACGGACGACGGCGCCCTCGCTGAATAACGCGGCAATCGCATCATGCTGCCGATCGTCGATCGTGAAGCAATAGCGAGCAATCAGCTGCCTGATCTGCGATTCCGCTTCCAGTCGAGCGATGCGCGCTGCGAGTTCCAAACTATTTCCATTACAAAAGAAATGCGCTTGAGCACGATTAGAGGATCACAATCTAAATGACGGATCAAAGATTAGCAGGTGCCAGTCCACTGCTAGTCTGCGGGCCGACGTCCGTAATCCAGCCCAATATTTGAAGGTTTGATGATCGCTCCGTTATGCGATGTGCTGATTATCCTCGTTCGACTTCTGATCTTGGCAAGCAGAGAGCGTTTCGGGTGATTGAAAGGACCGGAGGAGGGCAATTGATGACAAGCCAGCGGACGCTCCAAGTCCGATCAATTACATTGGCACGCAACTGATGCCGGTCGTTGTTCGGCCCCAGCGAAACGCGTCGAACTTATTCAACTCTCCAACATGTGAAAAAACATCATTGACTGGGTCCGGCCCTGCCGCCCCAGCCAGGCCAGTCAGCTTGCCGGCATGCGGTGCAGCGCGCACAGCTTGTTGCCGTCGGGATCGCGCAGATACGCGAGGTAGAGCGGACCGTAGCCGCCCTGGCGGACACCGGGGTCTCCCTCGATCGGCGTGCCGCCGTTGGCAACGCCCGCCTTGTGCCAGGCATCGGCCTGTTCGGGGCCGGTCATCGCAAAGCCGATAGTGCCGCCGTTGGCATGGGTCGCGGGCTGGCCGTCGATCGGCGGCGTGACGATGTAGATGCCGCCGTCGCGCATGTAGATCAGGCGGCCCTTGTCATCCTGCATCGCCGGATTGCCGCCAAGCGCACCAAACACCGCGTCGTAGAAGCGCTTCGACCGCGCAATGTCGTTGCTGCCAACCGTCATGTGACTGAACATCGTCGTCCTCCCTGGGGCGTATGCAGACGACGCTCGCGCAGCCGGACGGAAGCGTCAAGCCGGGCAACGGCTTTGGCTTGTCGATGCAACAGAAAATTCTTGCTGCACTGCCGCGACAATGTTGCATAGCGCCCGCATGACAATGCCCAGCCACCTCGACCGCCTGGAGGCCGAGGCGATCTTCATCATGCGGGAAGTCGTCGCCGAGGCGGCCCGGCCGGTGATGCTGTATTCGGTCGGCAAGGATTCGGCGGTCATGCTGCACCTCGCGCGCAAGGCGTTCTTCCCCGCGCCGCCGCCGTTCCCGCTGCTCCACGTCGACACGACTTGGAAGTTCCGCGCGATGTACGAGCTCCGCGACCGCGCCGCGGCGGAAGCCGGCATGGAACTGATCGTCCACCGCAACCCCGACGCGATGGCGCGCGGCATCAACCCGTTCGAACACGGCGCGCTGCACACCGAGCTGTGGAAGACCGAAGGGCTGAAGCAGGCGCTGGAGGCCGGCGGCTGGGACGCGGCGTTCGGCGGCGCCCGGCGGGACGAGGAGAAGAGCCGCGCCAAGGAGCGGGTGTTCAGTTTCCGGTCCGCCGCGCACCGCTGGGACCCGAAGCAACAGCGGCCCGAGTTGTGGCAGCTCTACAACGCCCGGCTCCATCCCGGCGAATCGATCCGGGTGTTCCCAATCTCGAACTGGACCGAGCTCGACGTCTGGCAATACATCGAGCGTGAGAGCATCGAGGTGGTGCCGCTGTATCTTGCCGCGCTGCGCCCGGTGGTCGAGCGCGACGGCATGCTGATCATGGCCGACGACGACCGCATGCAGCTGCGCCCGGGCGAGGAAACGAGACAACGCCGGGTCCGGTGGCGGACGCTCGGATGCTATCCGCTGAGCGGCGCGATCGACAGCGAGGCGGAGACGCTGGCGGACGTCATCGCCGAGATGCGCGCCGCGACAACCTCCGAACGCCAGGGCCGCGCCATCGACAATGATGCGGGCGCGTCGATGGAGCAGAAGAAGCAGGCGGGGTATTTCTGATGTCCTCGTTGCTGCGCTTCATCACCTGCGGCTCGGTCGACGACGGCAAGTCGACGCTGATCGGACGGCTGCTCTACGATACCAAGTCGGTCGCCGACGACCAGCTCGATGCGCTGGGGGCGGATTCGAAGCGGCACGGCACGCAGGGTCAGAACCTCGATTTCGCGCTGCTCGTCGACGGGCTGTCGGCGGAGCGCGAGCAGGGCATCACCATCGACGTCGCCTACCGCTATTTCGCGACGCCGTGGCGCAGCTTCATCGTCGCCGACACGCCGGGCCACGAGCAATATACCCGCAACATGGTCACCGGTGCCTCGACCGCGGATCTCGCGGTGGTGCTGATCGATGCGCGCAAGGGCGTGCTGACCCAGACCCGGCGGCACTCCTATCTCGTTTCGCTGCTCGGCATCCGGCACGTCGTGCTGGCGGTCAACAAGATGGACCTGATCGGCTGGGACCGCGCGGCGTTCGAACGGATCGTCACCGAATACCGCGCTTTCGCCGCCGAGATCGGTATCGCCGATGTCGTCGCCATCCCGTTGTCGGGGCTCAATGGCGACAATATCATCGCGCCGTCGCCGGCCTCGCCCTGGTACGACGGCCCGACGCTGCTCGGCCATCTCGAGACCGTCGATGTCGAGCGTGCCGCGACTGGCGGGTTCGCCATGCCGGTGCAGTGGGTCAACCGCCCGAACCTCGATTTCCGTGGCTTCGCCGGCACCGTGGCGCGCGGCAGCGTCGCGCCCGGCGACCCGGTCCGCATCCTGCCGTCGGGCCGAACAACAAGCGTCGCGCGCGTCGTCACGATGGACGGCGACCTTGCGGCAGCAATCGCCGGCCAATCGGTGACGCTGATGCTCGCCGACGAGGTCGATTGTTCGCGCGGCGACGTCATCACCGCGGCGCAGGCCCCGCTTGAAGTCGCCGACCAGTTTGAGGCGACCCTGGTGTGGATGGGCGAGGCGGCGCTGCTGCCCGGCCGTGCCTATTGGCTGAAGCTCGGCACCCAGACGGTATCGGCGACGGTCGCCGAGCCCAAGTACCGGATCAACGTCGACACGCTCGAGCAACTGGCGGCCAAGACGCTCGACTTCAATGCCATCGGGGTCGCAACGATCACGCTCGACCGCGTCATCGCCTTCGCGCCGTTCGGCGAGTCCCCGGCGCTCGGCGGCTTCATCCTGATCGACCGCGCCACCAACGCGACCGTGGCGGGCGGCATGCTTAACTTCGCGCTACGCCGGTCGCAGAACATCCACTGGGCGCCGGCGGACATCGGCCGCGCCAGCCATGCCGCGCAGAAGGGGCAACGCGCCGCGGTCGTGTGGCTCACCGGCCTGTCGGGAGCGGGCAAGTCAACCATCGCCAACCTCGTCGAGCAGCGGCTGTACACGCTCGGCCGTCACAGCTTCCTGCTCGACGGCGATAATGTCCGTCACGGTCTGAACCGCGATCTCGGCTTCACCGATGCCGACCGCGTCGAGAATATCCGCCGCGTCGGCGAAGTCGCCCGGCTGATGACCGATGCCGGGCTGATCGTCGTGACCGCCTTCATCTCGCCGTTCCGGGCCGAGCGCGCCATGGTCCGCGCCATGATCCCGGCGGGCGAGTTCATCGAGGTACACATCGACACCACGCTGGCGGAGGCCGAACGGCGCGACGTCAAGGGTCTCTACAAGAAGGCGCGCGCCGGCCAGCTCAGCAATTTCACCGGCATCGATTCGCCGTACGAGCCGCCCGAGGCACCGGAACTTCATATCGATACGACGAAGCTCAGCGCCGAGGCGGCGGCCGACCTGATCGTCGCGCGGCTGCTCGGTTAGCGGCGCTCTCCGGCAGAGCGGCGGCTATAATCGAGGGAACAGATGCGCGCCATCAAGTTGGCAAAGCCGCCGTTGACCACGACCCGGTCGCACGGGCCGTCCAGTTGCGCCAGCAAGGCGTCGAAGTCACCGACGAGATCGTCGGGATCGAGATCAGGCTGAGGTTTCATCTGGTGCAAGTCGATTCCGCGCATTGGCTTTCATCTGAATTCAGGCTGCCGATGGAGGGCAACGATACTGAACGGCTTGCCCAATGTGCAGTTCCGCATGAATCAACATATTGTGGTTACGGTGGCGGAGCGTGACTATTGAGCGACACTCCGGGCGCGCCGGGTGCTCCGCATGGCGAGACCGCTTGCGGCAAAGCCGGTGATCAACAAGGCCCTACTGGCGGGCTCCGGCACCGCGGCGATCTGCACCGTGTAGTTGTTCTTGCCAAACGGATACTCGGTCAGCTGATATTTGCCCGTCAGCAGGGTCGGCGCTTCGTTCGTGCCGCTGAACAACACCGGCCCGCCAAGCGCGATCAGGATGTCGGGTGTATTGATGTCGAGGCCGCCACCGATCCCGGCGACATAGAAGTACAGCTCGGCGATCGCCGCGGTGCCGGCAATCGTCCCGCTGCGGTCGTAGAGCGCGAAATAGTCGGCCGTCGTCGCATCCGGAATCGGAGACGAATCGACGATGAACTGCGCGGTCGTCGCGCCGCTGACCCGGACATACACCGGTGCTGCGGCGGTCGCGGTGGCGGTGGCCGTGAGCAGCAGCGCTGCAATCCATGAAAATCGCATGATCGTACCCCTGTTGTCGGCGTAAGCAGCCCCCTGTGCGCCAGCCCTTGTCTCCCGCCAATGTTACAGCAGCATGATTTGAAACCGACCCGGCCATCGGCTAGAGAAGCCGCGATCCCGTAATCCTCCCACCGAAAGCCCGCACCCCGTGGCCTATCAATACGCCTTTGTCATGAAGAGCCTGTCCAAGGCCTATCCCGGTGCCAAGCCGGTATTCAAGGACATCACGCTCAGCTTCTTGCCCGGCGCCAAGATTGCCATCATCGGCCCTAACGGTGCCGGCAAGTCGACGCTGATGAAAGTCATCGCCGGCCTCGACAAGGAATTCCAGGGCGAGGCCTGGGCGGCGGAGGGCATCCGCGTCGGTTACCTGAGCCAGGAGCCGCAGCTCGACGCATCGAAGGACGTGCGCGGCAACGTCATGGACGGGGTGCGCGGCATCGCCGACATGGTCGAGCGCTTCAACGCGATCTCGGCCGAAATGGGCGAGCCGACCGACGACACCGACTTCGACAAGTTGCTCGAGGAGATGGGCACGCTGCAGGAAAAGATCGACGCGGTCGACGGCTGGACGCTCGACAACCAGCTCGAGATCGCCATGGAGGCGCTGCGCACGCCGCCGCCCGAGAGCTCGGTCGAGCGCCTGTCGGGCGGTGAGAAGCGCCGCGTCGCGCTGTGCAAGCTGCTGCTCGAAAAGCCCGAAATCCTGCTGCTTGACGAGCCGACCAACCACCTCGATGCCGAGAGCGTCGCGTGGCTCGAAAAGCACCTGCAGGACTATGCCGGCATGGTCATTCTCGTCACCCACGACCGCTACTTCCTCGACAATGTCGTGAAGTGGGTGCTCGAACTCGACCGCGGCAAGGGTATCCCGTTCGAGGGCAATTACTCGGCATGGCTTGAGGCCAAGGCCAAGCGCATGAGCCAGGAAAGCCGCGAGGACGAAAGCCGCGAGCGCGCCATCCGCGACGAGCTGCAGTGGATCCGCTCCAGCCCCAAGGCGCGCCAGACCAAGTCCAAGGCGCGCATCCAGGCGTTCGACGACCTCGTCGAGAAGCAGGCCAACCGCCGCCTCGGCACCGCGCAGATCCTGATCCAGATTCCGGAGCGGCTCGGCTCGACGGTGATCGAGACCAAACATCTGAGCAAGGCGTTCGGCGACCGGCTGTTGATCGAGGACCTCGAGTTCAGCCTGCCGCCCGGCGGCATCGTCGGCGTCATCGGCCCCAACGGTGCCGGCAAGACGACGCTGTTCAAGATGATCACCGGCCAGGAGCAGCCCGACAGCGGCTCTATCCGCGTCGGCGACACGGTCAAGCTCGGCTATGTCGACCAGTCGCGCGACAATCTCGATTCGAACAAGAACGTCTGGGAGGAGATCTCCGGCGGCAACGAGAAGTTCTACTTTGGCAAGAACGAGGTACTGACCCGCGCCTACGTCGGCGCGTTCAACTTCAAGGGTGCCGACCAGCAGAAGAAGGTCGGCCAGCTGTCAGGCGGTGAGCGCAACCGCGTCCACCTCGCCAAGATGCTGGTGCAAGGCGGCAACGTCCTGCTGCTCGACGAACCGACCAACGACCTTGACGTCGAGACCCTGCGCGCCCTGGAAGAGGCTCTGGAATCGTTCGCCGGTTGCGCCGTGGTCATCAGCCACGACCGCTTCTTCCTCGACCGGCTGGCGACGCACATCCTCGCCTTCGAGGGCGACAGCCACGTCGAATGGTTCGAAGGCAATTTCGAGGCCTATGAGGCCGACAAGCACCGCCGCATGGGCGACGCCGCCGACCGGCCGACCAAGCTGACCTACAAGAAGCTGACGCGCTAGCGGAGCTTCATAGGCGGCTCAGGGCGTAGCGGGCAGCAGGACCCAAACCTGATTCGCGCCATTGTTGCACACGAATGTCTGCAGCGTTGCTGGCGTCAGGCTGCCGCCGGGAACGTCAGCGCATTCGCTATTCTGGACGTTGGTAAGCCGGTCGAGCCGCCGATTTATGCCAAAGCCAGATATTCGCCAGAGCTGCGCCGCCGAGCCGCCGCGCCGCAGAACGCAGACCTGCAATTCCAGCCCATCCGCGGCGTTTTTCGTGACGCAAAAGTTTGTGTTGTCAGCACTGCGGATGACACCGCCATTGATACCGGCGTCGATGCTATGAATTGCCCATTGCTGATTTTCGCCGTCGTGGCATGGATATTGTTGGATGACGGCACCGGCGCGAAATACGCCGTTGGGCACATCCCAGCACATTCCGCTGGCCACGCTGGCGATGCGAAACCGGCGAGTCGGATCGATCGGTGCCTGCGCGGCCGAAGGTGCGGTTGCGACGAACATTACGACGCCGGCAAACAACGTCGTCAACGGCCGCATCCATCCTGTCAAAGCGAGCATTCTGCGTCTCCTAAGATACGCCTTTGCGAGGCGTGTGGTGGAATGCACGCGTCGCTACATACTCACCTTGAAAGCGACACGACAAAGCTTCTCGGGATAAGCCGTCGACATTGAGCCAGTAGATTACCATAGCTTGTCACGACCCGACAAACGCGGGATGCCGCGGCGATGCCAACTGCCGAATGCAATCTTGTCGCCGCCCTCGTGCGCGAGCGCGACCGGGACCGGTATTTCGCGACGTTATGGGCCCCGGCGTCGGCGCGCGCGGGGCTCTTCGCGTTGCACGCGCTCGATCTTGAACTGATGGCGGTGGTGCGGACGACGACCGAACCGATGCTGGGGCAGATCCGGCTAGCATGGTGGCGCGAGCGGCTAGAGGGGCTGGATGCCGGCGCGGTGCCGGCGCAACCGGTGCTCGCGGCGCTAGCGGCGCACGTTTTGCCAACGGGCGTGACGGGGGTGAGCCTGACGGGGCTTGAGGACGCGATGCTGGCGCTGCTTACCGAGCCGCGGGACCTCGTCAGGCATGTCGAGCAACGCGGGCGCACCCTGTTCGGCGCGGCGGCCGCGCTGCTGGGGCAGGGTGCGGACGTGGCCTGGCAGCTCGGCGACCTGTGGGCGAGCGGCGAGCTTGCTCGGCTGGGCGAGGCGCCGCCGCTGCCGGTTCATCTGGCGTGGACCCCGCGGTCGCTGAGCTCGCTTCGCGCGCTCGCGAAGCTCGCGGCTCGCGACCTCGCCGCCGCGGCCCCGGAGCCCCGCGGCACCCCGCGCCGCCAGCTGGCGATCGCCGCGACGATGCTCACCGGTCACTGACAAGTAACCTTTGCCGCGCTAAGCAACAGCGGGGCTTGGCGATTTCGGGGGGCGATGCGATGCAACGATGGGTGGCGCTGGGCGTCATGGCGGTGCTGCTGGCGGGCGGCATCTATCTGTTCACCCGGCCATCTCCGAACGCCGCCTTCGCCGAACCGGCCGCCGCCGGCCGCCCGATCGCGCCGGGTCAGGGTGAAGCCCCGCCGCTCGTCGCGCCGGTCAGTGACGTCAGCCCCGCAACCAAAGAGGCGCGCCGCTTCAACCGCTACGACAAGGACCGCGACGGCGAGATCACCCGCGACGAGTATCTGCTGTCGCGCCGCAAGGCCTATGCCAGGCTCGACCTCGACGGCGACGGCAAGTTGAGCTTCGACGAATACAGCGCCAAGGCGATCAAGAAGTTCGCCACCGCCGACGCCAGTCGCGATACGAAACTGACCCCGGTGGAATTTGCCACCACGGCGGCGACCCGCCGTCCTCGCACGGCCGCCAACTGCCTGCCGGCGGAACGCGATGCCGGACGCGACGACGAAGGCTAGGCAGGCTCGACCTCGCGCGCCACAGCCGCAACGCCTTGCCACGCCAACATGTCGGCCCTCGCCCTTGCCACCATGGCCGGCTTGCGCTCGCTTTTCGGCAACTTCTCTGCCAGTGGCGGGAATAGGCCGAAATTGACGTTCATCGGCTGGTAGGTGTCGGCCGTGGCATTGCCGGTGATGTGGCCGAGCAGCGCGCCGATGGCGGTCGTCGCTGGCGGCGGCTCCAGCGTCTCGCCCAGCGCCTCGGCCGCCGCAAACCGCCCCGCCAGCAGGCCGATGGCGGCGCTTTCGATATAGCCCTCGCAGCCGGTGATCTGCCCGGCGAAGCGCAGCCGCGGATCCGACTTCAGCCGTAGCCGCTCGTCGAGCAGCACCGGCGACTTGATGAACGTGTTGCGGTGCAGCCCGCCCAGCCGCGCGAACTCCGCCCGCTCTAGCCCGGGGATCGTGCGGAAGATGCGCACCTGCTCGGCGTGTTTCAGTTTGGTCTGGAAGCCGACGATGTTCCACAGAGTCCCCGCCGCGTTGTCCTGGCGCAGCTGAACGACCGCATAGACGCCCTTGCCGACGCGTGGATCGCGCAACCCGACCGGCTTCATCGGCCCGAAGCGGGCGGTATTCGGGCCCAATTCGGCCATGCGCTCGATCGGCATGCAGCCGTCGAAATAGGGGGTGTTCGCCTCCCATTCCTTGAACTCGGTCTTGTCGCCGTCGAGCAGCGCCTGGATGAACACGCCGTACTGCTCGCGGCTCATCGGGCAGTTGAGATAGTCCTTGGTATCGCCGCGGTCCCAGCGCGACTGGAACCACGCGACGTCGAGATCGATCGACTCGAAATGGACCACCGGAGCGATCGCGTCGAAGAAGGCGAGCGCGTCCTCGCCGGTGAGGCCGCGGATCGTCTCGGCGAGCGGCGCGGCGGTCAGCGGCCCGGTGGCGACTATGACGGAGCCCCACTCCGGCGGCGGCACGTCGATTCGCTCGCGGCGCAGCTCGATCAGCGGCTCGGCCGCGATCACAGCGGTGACCGCGTCCGCGAAAACGTCCCGATCGACGGCCAGCGCCGAGCCCGCCGGCACCCGCGCCGCGTCGCCGCAGCGCATCACCAGCGAGCCGAGATCGCGCAGCTCGCGGTGCAGCAGGCCGACGGCATTATGCTCGGCATCGTCGGAGCGGAAGCTGTTGGAGCAGACCAGCTCGGCCAGCCTGTCGGTGTGGTGCGCAGCGGTGCCCTCGACGCCGCGCATCTCGTGGAGGACGACTGGCACCCCGGCGCTGGCGCACTGCCACGCCGCTTCGGACCCGGCGAGACCGCCGCCGATGATGTGAATGGGCTGCATGCCGCGCTTCTAGCATCGCGCCTGCGCGAATCGGTTAACGAATTTCAGTTATTCATCACGGCGGCGGGATAGGTCCGCCATAATTGGGAAGGATACCGCGATGGCCTCACCGCCGATCAAGTTCGTTCACAAGAACGACATCGAATGGATCATCCAGCTTTGGCTCGCCATCCACGGTGGCGATCCCGCGCCGGACCAGCATGGCAATTTCTCCGAACGCGCGGTTGCCGGCGCTGCGAGCCAGCTGATTAAGTCGCTGTCGGTCCGGTTGCCCGCCGCGCACGCGAAGGCGGTTACCGCGGCGCTCGCTGCCGCTCACTAGGGGATAGCGCGGTGGCAAGTCGCCCGCCGCCTGCCGCAACGACGGCGGACCCTCGCGAAATACTCTAAAAAACTGGCGTTTCGTGACAGTCGCGTCTAGGGTGCGGCAGGCCGACTATGGGCCGTCCCGACAGGTAGATCAGCCCCTTGGCCAGCACGCCGACGACCCCCGATATCGAACCCATCTCGATCGTTACCGAGATGAAGACCAGCTTCCTCGATTACGCGATGAGCGTGATCGTGGCGCGCGCGCTGCCCGACGTCCGCGACGGGTTGAAGCCAGTCCACCGCCGCATCCTGTGGGGCGCCTACGAAGGCGGCTATGTCGCCGGCAAGCCGTACCGCAAGTCGGCGCGCATCGTCGGCGACGTGATGGGCAAATACCATCCGCACGGCGACAGCTCGATCTACGAGGCGCTGGTCCGCATGGCGCAGGACTGGTCGCTGCGCCTGCCGCTCGTCGACGGGCAGGGCAATTTCGGCTCGATGGACCCCGATGCGGCCGCCGCCATGCGCTATACCGAGGCGCGGCTGGCCAAGGTCGCCGACCAGCTGCTCGACGACATCGACAAGGACACGGTCGATTTCGTGCCCAACTACGATGGGCAGGAGCGTGAGCCTTCCGTCCTGCCGGCGCGCTTCCCGAACCTGCTGGTCAACGGGGCCGGTGGCATCGCGGTCGGCATGGCGACCAACATCCCGCCGCACAATCTCGGCGAGGTCATCGACGCCTGCCGCGCCTATCTCGACGACGGCGCGATCACCGTCGAAGGCCTGATGGAGCATATCAAGGGCCCCGACTTCCCGACCGGCGCCTTTCTGGTCGGCACCACCGGCATCCGCCAGGCCTACGAAACCGGCCGCGGCAGCGTCATCATGCGCGCGAAATGGGCGGTCGAGGAGGGCAGGGGGGAGCGCCGCTCCCTCGTGCTGACCGAGGTGCCCTACCAGCTCGGCAAGAACGGGCTGGTTTCCAAGATCGCCGACGCGGTCAAGGACAAGCAGATCGAGGGCGTCAGCGAGGTTCGCGACGAATCGAACCGCGAGGGCGTCCGTATCGTCATGGACCTCAAGCGCGACGCGACCCCGGAGGTCGTGCTCAACCAGGTCTATCGCCACACCCCGGCGCAATCGTCGTTCGCGATCAATATGCTGGCGATCCGCGGCGGGCGGCCCGAACTGCTCAACCTGCGCGACATCATAGAGGCGTTCATCGGCTTCCGCGAGGAGGTCATCACCCGGCGTTCCAAGTTCGAGCTGATGAAGGCGCGTGAGCGCGCGCATCTGCTGCTCGGCCTGATGGTCGCGGTCGCCAACCTTGACGAGGTGGTACGGCTGATCCGTGCCTCGGCGACGCCGGCAGCGGCGCGCGAGAGCCTGCTTCAACGCGAATGGCCGATGGGCGACATCCGCCCCTATCTCGGCATCATCGAGGCCGATCTGCCGGGACCGGAGGTCACGACCTACCGCTTGTCCGACCTCCAGGTCCGCGCCATTCTCGACCTGCGCCTGTCGAAGCTGACCGCGCTGGGCCGCGACGAGATTACGGACGAATTGAGAGAGTTGGCGGCGAGCATTGAGAGCTTGCTCGAGATTCTGCGCGACCGCGCGGTGCTGCGCAAGGTGATGCGTGAAGAGTTCGACGCACTCGCGCCATTCGTGACGAAGCGGCGTTCGGAACTGGTCGCGGCCGGCGACGATCTCGACGACGAGGACCTGATCGAGCGCGAGGAGATGGTCGTTACCGTCACGCTCGGCGGCTATATCAAGCGCGTGCCGCTGGCGACCTACCGGGCGCAACACCGCGGCGGCAAGGGCCGCGCCGGCATGACGACCAAGGAAGAGGACACCGTCGCGCAGCTGTTCGTGACGTGGACGCACACGCCGGTGCTGTTCTTCAGCTCTACCGGCAAGGTCTACCGACAGAAAGTCTGGCGCGTGCCCGAAGGCGGCCCCAACGCCAAGGGCCGGCCGATGATCCACCTGCTGCCCAGGATGGAAGCCGGTGAGACCATCGTCACCGTGTTGCCGCTGCCCGAGGACGAGGCGGAATGGGCCAAGCTCCACGTCATGTTCGCCACCGCCCACGGCGGCGTGCGGCGCAACGCCATGGATGCGTTCGCCAACATCAATGCGAACGGCAAGCTGGCAATTCGCTTCGAGGACGGCGACGACGACCGGCTGATCGCGGTGGCGCTGTGCGATGAGCGCGACGACGTCTTCCTGGCGTGCCGCAGCGGCAAGGCGATCCGCTTCGCCGTCGACGACGTGCGCGAGTTTGTCAGCCGCACCTCGACCGGCGTGCGCGGCGTGACGCTGGCGACCGGCGATGAGGTAATCTCGATGTCGATCCTGAAAGCGTTCGACGCGAACCCGCAGGAGCGCGAGGATTATCTGAAAGGCGCGCTTTGGAAGGCCGAACCGGGCGAGCGCGTGCTGTCCGAGACCCGCGCCGCCCAGTTCGCGGCTGCGGAGGAGTTCATCCTGACGGTTACCGCCAACGGCTATGGCAAGCGCTCCAGTGCGTTTGAATATCGCCGCACCGGGCGCGGCGGGCAGGGCATCCGCAACATCGCCGACAGCGACAGGAACGGCCCGGTTCTGGCCAGCTTCCCGGCGACCGACAGCGACCAGATCATGCTCGTCACCGACCAGGGCAAGCTGATCCGCCTGCGGGTCGATCAGATCCGCATCATGGGACGTGGCACGCAGGGCGTCACGCTGTTCGATGTCGCGAAGGACGAGCATGTCGTGTCGGCCGCGAAGATCGGCGATGACGGCGAAGACACGCTCGACGGGGAACCCGAAACGGCTGCGTGACGTTGTGCGCGCACGTCGGTTCGATTCGGCTTCGCTTCCGTCATGGAAGCCTGTATCGGCGGCCTCGCACGAGGACTGTGCGTACGATAAACGTGGAGAACACCAATGAAGACTGCTCTGACCCTGGCGGCCGTGGCCAGCCTCGGCCTGCTCGCTGCCTGCGGCGAGAAGGCCAAGACCGTCGACACGACGACCAACGCCGACGGCTCGATGACCACCACCGAGACGACGACCACTGTCGCGCCGACCGCCGACAACGCCGCCGATGCGATGGCCGAGAAGGCCGACGCGACCGTCGATGCCGCCGGCAACAAGGCCGATGCGATGGTCAACGCGACCGAAAAGCAGGCCGACGCGATGGTTGACGCCGCCAAGACCAAGGCCGACGCCATGAAGACCGGTGCCGAGAACTCGGCCGACGCGATGAAGGCCAATGCCGACGCCGCCGCCGACAACATGAAGGCCAAAGCCGACGCAATGAACAAGTAAGCCGCTTCGCTTACTCGGATGGTTGGGAAGGGCCGGGTGTAAACCCGGCCCTTTTCCTATGCTTTCGCCCCTCTCACGAACGCCCAGCGCGCGTCGTCCGACAGCTCCGACCGGAACCGGTAGCCGAACCCGTCAAAGCCATGCAGCCCATCCGGCGTCTCCAGCCGCTCGTCGATCATGAACCGCGCCATCGCCCCCCGCGCGCGCTTGGCGACGAATGTGTTGAACCGCAGCTCGCCGTCGTGGTCGTCTCGGAAGTCGATCGCCAGCACCTTGCCCGGCAGTAGCGATACGTCGACCGCCTCGAAGTATTCCTTGCTGGCAAGATTAATCAGCGTCCGGTCCTTGTGGCCGGCAAGATCGTCCGCCAGTGCCAAGCCGATGCGTTCCCCCCAGAAGCGGTACAGCCCGGTCTTGCGCCCGACATTGAGCGCGGTGCCCATCTCGAGCCGGTACGGGCGGATCAGGTCGAGCGGACGCAGCAGGCCGTATAGCCCGGACAGGATGCGGACATGGTCCTGCGCGAACGCTACCCCGGCTGGATCGAGCGACTTGCCTTGCAGCCCCGCATAGACATCCCCGTCGAACGTGTAGAGCGCCGGTCGCGCTTCACCGCCCTCGAGCAAGGCTTGGAAACGCTCGGCATTTTTTGCCGCGAGCGGCTTCGAGATATGCATGAGCTTTGCCAGTGCGGCGGGCTTCAGTTTCGCAGCCGCTGCGGCCAGCGTCGCGGTCTCGTCCGGAAAACGCGGGTTCGTCGGTGTAACGGGCGGCACGGCGCTGGTCTCGTCGAGCGTCTTGGCAGGCGACAATACGGCAAGCATGGCGGCTCCAACGGGAACGGGGCTATTCAAAGCGTGTTCAGCCTGTTCGCGCCAAGCGCAAGCGCGATGATTGACGCGGTCGCATCCGCGGCTTAGCCGAAGCGTAATAATCGACCTTGGGAGAAGGCTGCCATGACCGCCATTTCACGTGTAATTCTGGTCGCGCTGCTCAGCAGCGGCATGACCGGTGTCGCCATCGCAAAGGAAAAGGCGGCAGCCGTCGCGCCCGGTGCGGCGGATGGCAAAAACTTGTCCAAGCCGGCCCGCACCGCGATTGTCGCGGCGCAGGCGCAGCAGACGGCGGGCGATAATGCCGGTGCGCTGGCAACGATCCGCGCGGTCCGCGCCGCTGGCGGCCTTAACGAGACCGACCGTTTCTACCTCGCGCAGACCCAGCTCGGCATCGGTCAGACACTGAAGGACGATGCCGTTCTCGAGGAAGCGTTGAAGGAATCCATCGACAGTCAGTTTCTGCCGGGCGACCAGCGGGAGAAATACCTGCTCGTGCTCGCCCAGAAGGCGCAGGCACGTCGCGACTACACCAGCGCGACCCAGTTCTATGAGCGGCTCGTCCAGATTGCGCCGCAGAACCCTCAGTATCAACTCGGGCTTGCGCTGATCTACCGCGACCTCAAGCAGAACCAAAAGGCCATCGACGTCTTCACGAAGGCAATTGACGCGTCAGAGACGAGCGGCCAAAAGGCTCCCGAGGCCTGGTATCAAACTCGCCTGCAGATCGCCTACGACGGCAATCTGCAGGCGGCGGTGGCGCCGGCTTCGATGGGGCTGGTGACGGCCTATCCGACACCGGCCAACTGGTCGAACACCCTGCTGATCTTTCGGGATGCGAACAAGACCGCAGATCAGCTCGACCTCGACGTATTGCGGCTGATGCATGCGCTTGGCGCGCTCGGTGCCGAACGAACCTGGCAGGAATACGCGTCGCTGGCGCTGGAGAAGGGGCTGCCGGGCGAAGCCAAGGCAATCCTCGACGAAGGCATCGCCAAGCGGACGCTGACCGGCACACGGCCGATGGAAAAGGAAATCTCGACCACCGCAGGTGGCAAGATCGTGGCGGACAAGGCGTCGCTGCCGGGCCTCGAGAGGGACGCGGCCAAGGCCCCCAACGGCAAGGCCGCGCTCGCTACCGGTGACGCCTATTACGGCTACGGCAACTATATTAAGGCCGCCGAGATGTACCAGCTCGCGGCGAGCAAGGCGGCAGGTGTCGATCTGTCGACTGTCAACCTGCGTCTAGGCGCGGCACGGGCGATGGCCGGCGACAAGGCCGGTGCGACTGCGGCGTTCCAGGCCGTCAACAGCGGGCCGCGGCAGCAGCTCGCGCAGTTCTGGCTGATCCGGACTAATGGCAAGGTCGCCTGAGCGCGGCATCCCCGCGGTTGTCCCCAGCTCGTTCGCCGGCGGTCTTGCCGGCGCGCGGGTTCCTGCCGCATTGATGCACCATGCCGCACGCGCCGTTCGTCCATCTCCGCGTCCAGTCCGCCTATTCGATGCTGGAAGCGGCCTGTGAGCCGAAAGCCATCGCCAAGGCTTGCCGCACGGCGGGGTTCGCGGCGGTAGCGCTAGGGGACCGCAACAACCTGTTCGGGGCGATGGAATTTTCCGATGCCTGCGGCGAGCAGGGCGTGCAGCCGATCGTCGGGGTGCTGGTCGCAGTAGTCCGACCGGGTGCGCGGACGACATTGACGAAGCCCGTCACCGATTGGCTGGTGCTGCTGGCCCAGGACGCCGCGGGCTATGCCAACCTAATCGCGCTGGTCAGCGCGGCGCACCTCGGCGCGGCGGGGACCGACGAGCCGCAACTGACACTCGACCAGATCGCCGCTCGCAGCAAAGGTCTTTTGTGCCTAAGCGGCGGCGCGGAGGGGGCGCTGGCGCGGTTGCTGGCCGATGGCCAGGACGCGAGCGCTTATGCCGATGCGCTGGTCGCGGCATTCCCGGGGCGGTTGTATATCGAGGTCAGCCGCACCGGCGACCCCGTTGAACTGAAAAGCGAGACGGCGGCGATTGCGCTCGCCCACGACCGCTGCCTGCCGCTGGTCGCGACCAACCCGGTGCGCTTCCTGACCCCCGATGTCCACGCCGCCCATGATGCCCTGCTGTGCATCGCCGGCAGCGCCTATGTCGATGCCGAGGTCCGGCCGCGGTCGAACCCCGAGCACTGGCTGAAGTCGGCGGCCGACATGGCCGAGCGCTTTGCCGACCTGCCCGAGGCGCTCGCCAACACGCTGGTCGTGGCGCAGCGCTGTGCGATCGCGGCGCCTTCGCGGCATCCGATCCTGCCCAGCCTCGCGGCGGGCGACCCGGAGGCCGAGAAGGCCGCTCTCGCCGCCGATGCGATGGCCGGGCTGCTTGTCCGGCTTGAGGCCGCGGATATCGAGGACCGTGAACCCTATTTCCAGCGTCTCGCCTTTGAAACGCAGGTCATTCAGGACATGGGCTTTGCGGCTTATTTCCTGATCGTCGCCGACTTTATCGTCTGGGCCAAGACGCAGGATATACCGGTCGGGCCGGGGCGCGGCTCCGGCGCGGGCTCAGTAGTAGCCTGGGCGTTGACCATCACCGACCTCGATCCGCTCGTCCATGGGCTGCTTTTCGAACGCTTCCTCAACCCCGATCGTGTTTCGATGCCAGACTTCGACATCGACTTCTGCGAAACCCGTCGTGACGAGGTGATCAAATATGTCCAGGCGCGCTATGGCCACGACCGGGTCGCGCAGATCATCACCTTCGGGCGCCTGAAGGCGCGGGCGGTTGTGAAGGACGTCGGCCGTGTTCTGCAAATGCCTTATGGACAGATCGACCGCATCGCCAAGTTGATCCCCAGCCACCCGACCGATCCGTGGACGCTGGCTCGTGCGCTCGGCATCGGCGCCGACAAGGACGGGCGCAAATACGACGGTCTCGACGAGCTGAAGACGATGCGCCGCACCGATGCCAAGGTCGAGCGGTTGTTCGATATCGCGCTAAAGCTGGAAGGGCTGCCGCGCCACGCCTCGACGCACGCCGCTGGGGTGGTGATCGGTGACCGGCCGCTGGCCGAACTGGTGCCGATGTACCGGGATCCGCGGTCCGACATGCCGGTTACCCAGTTTGACATGAAATACGTTGAAAAAGCGGGTCTGGTGAAGTTCGACTTCCTTGGGCTGAAGACGCTGTCGGTGTTGGATCGGGCGACCAAGCTGCTCGCCGCCCGGGCGGTCGTGATCGACTGGCCGGCGCTGCCGCTCGACGATCCGGCGGTCTATGCGCTGCTGTCGCGGGCCGACACGGTCGGGGTGTTCCAATTCGAGTCCGAGGGCATGCGGCGGGCGCTGACGCAGGTGCGGCCCGACTGTTTCGGCGACATCGTCGCGCTTGGCGCGCTGTACCGGCCGGGGCCGATGGACAATATCCCGAGCTTTGCCCGCCGCAAGCACAAGACCGAGGCGATCGACCTGCTGCACCCGGCGATGGGCCCGGTGCTGGAGGAGACCTACGGCATCATCGTCTATCAGGAACAGGTGATGCAGATCGCCCGCACACTGGCGGGCTACAGCCTGGGCGAGGCGGACCTGCTGCGCCGCGCCATGGGCAAGAAGATCGTCGACGAGATGAACGCGCAGAGGCAGCGCTTCGCCGAGGGTGCCGACAAGCAGGGCATCCCCAAGGCGACCGCCAGCGCGATCTTCGACCTGGTGCTGAAGTTCGCCAACTATGGCTTCAACAAGTCGCACGCCGCCGCCTATGCGGTGCTCAGCTTCCAGACGGCGTGGCTGAAGGCGCATCATCCGGTCGAGTTCTACGTCGCCTCGATGGCCTATGACCGGACCAACACCGACCGGCTGGCGATCTTCGTCGACGACGCCAGGCGCAGCGGTATCAAGGTCTTGCCGCCGTGCATCAATGCGAGCGCTGAGGATTTCACAGTTGAAGACGGCGCCGTCCGCTACGCGCTCGCCGGCCTCAAGGGCGTCGGCGAAAAAGCGATGGCGGGGGTGTGCGCGGCCCGGACCACGGGCGGTCGCTACACTGGCCTTGCCGACTTCGCGCACCGGATCGACCCGAAACTGCTCAACAAGCGCCAGCTCGAGAGCCTGATCGCGGCGGGCGGCTTCGATGCGCTGACGCCGAACCGCGCCGGGGTGCACCTGCTGGCCGAAGCGCTGCTCGGCACCGCGCAGGCGGCGCAGGCGGCGCGGGAGTCGGCGCAGGTGGCGCTGTTCGGCGACGCGCCGGAGCGTTCGACCGCGATGCTGGTGCCGCCCGCGGCGCGCTGGTCGTTGAGCGAGGCGATGGCGCACGAGAAGGAGGCGTTCGGCTTCTACTTCTCGGGCCACCCCGCCGACGCCTTCGCGCACGTGCTGGCGGCCAGCGACGCCCGCAGCTGGGCGCAGGTGGCGGGCATGGCGGCGCCGGCCGAGGGCGGGCGGCAGGCGCTGGTGATGGCCGGGCTGATCGAGGAACAGCGCTGGCGCACCCCGCAAAAGGGCGGCGACCCCTATCTGATCGTGACGGTCAGCGACGCCACCGGCCAGTATTCGGCAAGCTGTTTCAACGCCGAGACGCAGGCGCTGATCGAAACCGCGGTGGCGGACGCGCAGCCGGTGCTGCTGCAGATCGATGCCAAATGGGGGGCGGGCGACGACACGCCCCGCCTCGCCGTAACCGGCCTCGAACCGCTCGCCGACCGGGCGCGGCGGACGCGCTGCCGCCTGACGGTCGACATCGCACCCGGATCGGCGGGCGGCCTGGCGACGACGCTGGCGGCGGTGCAGGGCGGCCGCGGCGAGGTGATGGCGCGGGTCCGCCTGCCCGGCGGCAAGGTCGCCTGGTTGTCGCTGGGCCGCGAATTCGCCATCGACAACGAACTGAAGGGCCGCGTCGGGCGGCTCGGCGGGGTGCAGTCGGTGATGCTGGGGGCGGCTTGAGGATGATCAGTCGTTTTGCAGACCCGACGTTCCGCAACGACCGCTTGCGCCCAATACCGGACATTGCTGGACGCGCTAAGCGGTGCCAGTCTTCGGCATGGCCAAACAAAATCTACAGATCGTCGCTACCAGCGTGCGCTACTACAGCGAGTTGGATGAACGCGCTTTTTTCGAGTGGCTCGACAGGATGCCATTCGTTAGCGGCTATCACGGCGTCGTCAGAGACTTGTTCATCGACCTGAACCGCACGCCAACCTACGAGGACCTGTGGGAGATCATTGGCTTTTGCAGGCCTTACGGTGTCGATCTGAAGCAGCTCGAAAAGTTCGTCACCGACGAGAACCGGCGTTGGCTTCCAGACGAGATTGCCTGGAACGCATCCACGACGAACGGCAGCTGACCACCAATTCCGGACGTTCGCGTCGAGTTTTGCGAGCGAACAAAGCGCCCTGAAGAGCGAGCGGGAACTCTCCGCGCTACTTCGTCAGTCCCGCGTTCGCCGACGCCGGACCGCCGACTTTCTCGGGCTGGGCGGCGGCGGTGGCGGCATCGGCGACCGGCACGTCGGGGGCCTTGCCGGCGGCGGGGGCGGGCTCGGTCGTGGCCGGGACTGCGGCGGCGGCCTCGGGCGGCGGGGCGGCCGGGATCGGCAGCGGCTTGTCGCTTTTGGAATTGAGGTACAGCGCGACGGCGGCGCGGTCCTCGGGCTTGCTCAGGCCGGCGAACGCCATCTTGTTGCCCGGGATGTAGGCCTTCGGGCTGGTCAGCCATTTGTTGATGTTGGTCCAGCTCCACACCTCGGCCTTGGTCCCGGCCATCGCATCCGAATAGCCAAAGCCTGGCGCGTGCGCGTGCGGGCCGCCGAGCACGCCGTACAGGTTCGGCCCGATGCCCGACGCACCGCCCTTTTCGATGCTGTGGCAGGCGGCGCATTTCTTGAAGACCGCCGCGCCCTTTTCGGCCGTGGCGCTGGCGAGATAGGCCTCGATCGGCTGGTCGGCGACCTTGGCGGGGCCGGCGGCGGTTTCAGCCTCGACGCCCTCGACGACATAGGACGGCTTGGTGAGCTTGGCAGGGGCGTAGATCATGTCCGTGACGATCGACAGGCCGAGCACGGAGACCGCCGCGGCGAGCGTCCAGCCTGCGATCTTGTTCCACTCGAAACTGTCCACTCGGGCCTCCGGCAACCGGGCCTGGCCCGTCGTTCGCTTTGTCGGGTGCCTATAGTGGCGAAGGGTGCAATGCGGCAAGGCATAGCTTGTCACACGGCGCCGCCCCGGCGTAACGCGTCCGCCGATGGACAATTATCCCCAGCCGGCGCAGCGCCTGGTCGCCGCCATGACCGCGGCGTGCGATGCGGAGCCGCGCCGCGCCGTTGCCTTCCAGGGTGCGCCGGGCGCGTACTCGCACCAGGCGGTGCGCGAGTCATTCCCGCACGCGCTGCCGCTGCCGTGCCTCAGCTTCGAGGATGCGATCGAGGCGGTGCAGTCGGGCGCGGCGGGGCGGGCGGTCATCCCGATCGAGAACTCGCTGCACGGGCGCGTCGCCGACATCCACTTCCTGCTGCCGGAATCGGGCCTGCACATCATCGGCGAGCATTTCGTGCGGGTCCGCCACTGCCTGTTGTCGGGGGGCGCGCGTGAGGCGATCCGCGAGGCGGCCAGCCATCCGCAGGCGCTGGGGCAGGTGCGCGGGCGGCTGAAGGCCTGGGGCATCCGCGCCGTGCCGACCTTCGATACCGCGGGTGCCGCGGCGCTGGTGGCCGAGCAGGGCGATGCAGCCGTCGCGGCGGTCGCGTCGGCACTCGCCGCCGAGCTGTACGGGCTGACGGTCCATGCCGAGGGGATCGAGGATGCCGCGCACAACACCACGCGCTTCGTCGTGCTGGCCCGCGAGGCGGTGGTGCCGGCACCGGGCGCACCAGTGATGACGACCCTGATGTTCGAGACGAAGAACGTGCCGGCCGCGCTGTTCAAGGCGATGGGCGGGTTCGCCACCAATGGCGTCAACATGACCAAGCTGGAAAGCTACATGCGCGCCGGCAGCTTTGCGGTGAGCGAGTTCTATGCCGATATCGAGGGCGCGCCGGGCGAACCCGCCGTCGCCCGCGCGCTGGAGGAACTGGCGTTCCACAGCAAGTGGGTGCGGCTGCTCGGCACCTATCCGCGCTCGCCGGCGCGCGACGGGCCACTGCCTTAAGCGCGAATGCGCCGTTTAGGGGGAGGCGCGCCGGCGCGGAGAGGCGGCGGGGCTTCCTTGGGACTATAGGTATCGTGTCGACGTATTCATGACTGGAAATTCTAACGCGAAGGAGCAGATTCCAAATGTTTCGAGCAGCTTCCGTCCTTTAGTTTTGAGCCTTTGCAGGTTTTCTGACGCGATCTTTGCATCGCTTCTTGGGCTTTATTTGCTTTATCTCGGGCCGACGCCGCACTGGTAATTTTCCTTACGTCCCGCTCTTCTTTCGCTCTAATCTCATCCGATGCATCCCTTGCGGCCTTGACGTTTGCTGTTGGCGCGATAGTTGCAGCCTCTGGCAGCCAGCTGTCCGGCGCAGTACCAGGGTCCGCGAGCGCCTGCGCTAAATAGGCCCTCGTGTAAACGTCGCACCATGGTCTGGAGCCCGGATATGCCTTGGAAACGTGTGAGCTCCATTTTACAGTGATTTCCTGCAACTGGGAAGGAGGCCAACTATGGTTCGCAACCACTGAGGGGCCACCAGTGTAGGATCCGCTAAGTTGGACCCCGCACATTACAATTCCATTGTCGGCTAAGTAACGTTTATTTGCATCGTAATCGGTCTGTGTTGCAAAGGGAGGTTGCGAGTTTTGAGCAACTGCGGCGCAAGCGCTAAACGACAGCGCCAAAATTAGGGCCGAAATTCTCGGACTCATCACAACGACTCCTCGACGAATTCTGCTACATTAAAGTTAGCTATTAAGCGCAATCCCAGTTCAGTCGAAGGCGAAGGCGAAGGCGAAGGCGAAGGGTCGGCTGTCAGAATGACAAACCTGAGTCAAGTGGATCTAAAGCGCGTCCCGGTTCCGATACGCTTTTAACGCCTGCGCGAGCCTTTTACATACACTGGGGGACTTGGAAAGTATAAATATTGCATTAAATATCCCGCTTTAGCGGACGCTGTCAAATTGATTGAGTTCCGCCATAACTGCTCTCGGGTCGAGCCCCATAAGCGACCCGTCGGCTCTTTCGACCCAAATTTCACTAGGCGCTAACCGACCCTCTTTGGCTGAAAGCGCAATCGCACCAATCAACACTACGTGCCCAAGCCACCGAACCATGATGAATTAAGGCCTCGGCCTCGCCGCCGTTTCCCGTTCTGGCCCGCAGCGTCCGCGGGCGCGGAGTGGGCATGAGCGCGATGTTCCGGCCACCGATCGCGGCCGCCAAGGCGATCGGCTGGTGGCAGGTGTTCGGCTTGCGCCAGGGGCCGGCGCCGCTCTGGGCGCGGGTGCGCGGGCATCAGCTGGCCATTCTCAACCGCTACGTACCGTTCAACGTGACGCTGATGACCGTCAACATGACCGGCCTCGCCTGGCTGCTCAGCGATGTCTACGATTCGCGCTTCGTGCTCGGCTGGGTCGGGGTGATGGTGCTGCTCGCCGGGCTGTGGGGCGCGCGCTGGTGGCGCACGCGCCGCCTGCCCGAAGCGCGCGAGGCGACGCCCCGGCAGTTCTGGGAGGTCAGTGTCGAGGTCGCCGGCTTCGGGCTGACCTGGGCGGCGCTGGTGCTCCACCTGCTGCCGATGGTGACGGTCGAGCAGCAGATGGTGCTGGTGCTGCTGTCGGTAACCACCATGGGGGCGTGCGGGTTCGCCGCCGCGATGCTGCCGGCCTGCGGATCGTTCCTGGTCGTCGTCATCGCCACCGCGACGGTGTTCGGCCTGCCGGACTGGTCGCCGCTGGCGATGCCGATCGTCAGCCTCGCCTTCGCCAGCTTCACCGTGCTGATCGTCCGCGGCATCCTGATGACGACGTTCGGCATCATGGTGCGGATGCAGACGCAGGCCGAGAATGCCGAGGCCGCCGCCACCATCGGGTTGCTGCTGAACGAGTTCGAGGCACACGGCTCCGACTGGCTGATCGAGGTCGATGCCCACGGCCGCCTGACGCACGTCTCGCCGCGGCTGTGCGAGGTCGCCGGACGCCCGGCGCGCGCGCTGATGGGCGCGGCCCTGGTCGGGCTGATCGGCCCCGACCGCCGCAATCCCGCGGTGCGCGGCGCGATCCGCCAGCTCGGCGGGTACTTTTCGGCGCGCACCCCGTTTCGCGATCTTGCCGTACCGATCGCGGTACGGGGCGAGCTGCGGTGGTGGCAGTTGTCGGGTACGCCACGCCACGAAGGCGGGTGCTTCGCCGGCTACCGCGGCGTCGGCAGCGACATCACCGAGGCGCGCCGCGCCGCCGACCGGATCAGCGAGCTGGCGCGGTTCGATCCGCTGACCGGCCTCGCCAACCGCGCGCTGCTGCGCGAGACGCTGGCGGAGGCGCTGACGGGGCAGGGCTGCGCGCTGCTGTTCGTCGATCTCGACCGCTTCAAGGCGGTCAACGATGCGCTGGGCCACGCCGCCGGTGACGCGCTGCTGCGCTCGGTCGCGGGGCGCTTGCGCAGCCTGTGCGGGCCGGGGGCGACCATCGGCCGGCTGGGCGGTGACCAGTTCGCGGTGGTGCTGACGCCGGGTCATCCGCGGCGGGCGACCGCACTGGCGGGCCGCATCGTCCGCGTGCTTGCGCTGCCCGAAGCAGCGGCCGACCAGCTGCTCACCATCGGGGCGAGCGTCGGCTATGCCTTCGGGCCCGGCGACGGCACCGGCGTCGATGAACTGCTGCGCGCCGCCGACCTGGCACTGTACGAGGCCAAGTCGATCGGTCGGGGGCAGGCCTGCCGTTTCCAGCCGTTGCTGCAGCACCGCGCCGAGGAACGCCGGGCGCTGGAGGTCGATCTCGCGCACGCACTCGACCGCGGCGAACTGAGCCTCGCCTTCCAGCCGATCGTCGAGGCGTCGGACGAGCGCATCGTCGGCTTCGAGGCGCTGCTGCGCTGGCACCATCCGGTGCTGGGGTCGATCCCGCCGGTGAAGTTCATCCCCGTCGCGGAAGAGACCGGGCAGATCGTCCGCATCGGGGCCTGGGTGCTGCGCGAGGCGTGCGCCCAGGCCGCGCACTGGCCCGACCCCATCCGCATCGCGGTTAATTTGTCGCCGGTTCAATTCGAGGATCCGGCGCTGCCCCGGGTCATCGCCGCCGCACTCGCCGACCACGGCATCGCGCCGGATCGGCTCGAGCTGGAGATCACCGAAAGCGTCTTCCTGAACGAGCGGCCCGCGACCGCCGCGATGATCGCCGACCTGAAGGCGACGGGCGTGCGCTTCGCGCTCGACGATTTCGGCACCGGCTATTCGGCGCTCGGCTACCTCCGCCGCAGCGAGTTCAGCCGCATCAAGATCGACCGCAGCTTCGTCCAGCGCGCCGCCAACGCCGAGACCGAGTCGACCGCGATCATCAGCGCCATCGTCGCGCTGGCCAACAGCCTCGGCATGGCGACCACCGCCGAAGGTACCGAGACGCGGCAGGAATTCGAAGCCTGCCGCACGCTCGGCTGCCTGCAGGTCCAGGGCTATCTGTTCGGCCGCCCGATGCCGGCCAGCGACGCGACCGCGCTGGTCGAGCTGCGCGCCGCGGCCTGAGCCGGCGGCCCCGCATCCGGAACTCTCGTGGTGGCGCGACCGTTTGGCGCGCACGAAACAGAACCGGAGATCGTTCATGCCTACCATCCAGCATCTTATGCGGACTGCTGCCGTCGCCGCGGCGCTGGCGTTGCCGCTCGCGGCGCACGCCGACGACGACAAGGCGAAGGCCAGGGCGGCGATCGCCGAGGCGCGCGGCAAGATCGAGGCGGGCGACAAGGTCGGTGCCAGCACCGACGCCGCCGGCCTGCAGGCGCAGGCACGTGCCTCGCTCCGTTCGGCCGAGGACAAGCTGGCGCACGGCGACAAGAAGATGGCCCGTATGGAGGCGCAGCATGCGTCGGAGCTTGCCGACGCGGCGCTCGTGACGGCCGATCAGCGCAAGGCCGGTGACGCCCAGGCGCGCACCTCGAACGCCGAAGCCGATGCCGCGGCCGCCCGTGACGCCGCCCGCAGCGCCGACAACCGGGCCGCCAATGCCGAGGATGCGGCCGCTGCCGCCGCCGCCGATGCGGCCGCCGCGCGCGCCGTGCCGCCGGCTCCGCCGACCACCACGGTCGCAACGGTCGAGCACCAGACGGTCACGACCCCGGCCCGCACGGTGAAGAAGCGCGTGCCGGTCAAGTACGCGACCAAGACCGTGACGACCCCGGCGCGAACCTCCGAGACGACGACCACGACCGTCGCCCAGACGCCGCAGTAGGGCACGAACCGGCCCGGGGTGCGCGCCGCGCCCCGGGCCTCAGCCCTCCACCCAGGCCTTCAGCAGCGTGTGGGCGATGGCCAGCGGCGGCGGTGCGAGCCAATCGCCCGTGCCCGCCAGCGCGGCGCGGACCTCGTCCCCGGTCACCCAGCGCGCTTCCTCGATCTCCTCGCCGTCGATGTGGAGTTCGTGGGTGGTCGCCTCGGCGAACGCGCCGATCATCAGGCTCGACGGAAACGGCCACGGCTGGCTGGCGATGTAGCGGACGCGCCGCACGCCGATGCCGGCCTCCTCGAACAGTTCGCGCGCGACGGCTTCCTCGAGGCTCTCGCCCGGCTCGACGAAGCCCGCCAGCGCCGAGAAGAAACGGCGCGGGAAGCGTGGCTGCCGCCCGACCAGCGCGTGGCCGTCCTTGATCGCCAGCATGATCACAACCGGATCGGTGCGCGGGAAATGTTCGGCGCTGCAGGCCGGGCAACGGCGGGCGTGACCGGCCTTTTCCATCTCCGTCGGCGCGCCGCAGTTCGCGCAGAAGCGGTGCCGCGCGTGCCAGTCGAGCAGGGAGCGGCCGTGCGCGACTGACCCCGCCGCACCGGGGTCGGAGCCCGCGGCGAGCAACGCCCCGGCAGCACGCGCATCGACGGGTTCACCGTTGAGATCGTCGGCGCTGGCCGCGGCCGCGAACCGTGGCGCGTCGCCGTCCATGCCGAGGAACACCGACGGTGCATCGTGCGGAATGTCGGAGCGATAGGCCCAGACCAGCGCGCCGTCCTTCATCACCGGGCGGAGATCGTCGAACACCAGCCAGCGCGCCGCGGGATGGCTGCGCGCCGCGACCATTGCACCGGCGTCCTTGCGCAGCGCATCGGCGCGGTCGAGGGTCGAGCCGGTGAAACCGACGGCGGGGACGGTCCAGCCGTCGAAAGGGTCGCTCATGCGTTCGGAGTAGGCGAGGCTCAGCCGCGGCTCAAGCGGCGCGCAACCAGCCCTTGGCAGTCAGCATCTCGACCGGCTTGAAGCGGGTCTTGTAGGCCATGCGGTCGCACCCCTCGATCCAGTAGCCGAGATAGACGTACGGCAGCCCGGCGCGGGCGGCGCGGACGACATGGTCGAGGATGATGAAGGTGCCGAGGCCCGGGCGGTCGCGCCGGCCGGGTGCGTAGAAGCTGTAAACCATCGACAGGCCGTCGGTCTGCTTGTCGGTCAGGCAGGTACCGACCAGCCGGCCAGGCTTGCCGTCGGCGCGTGCGGGCTCGCGGTACTCGACGACGACGGTATCGACCGGGGTCTGCTCGATCATGTCGGCGAAGTCGTAGGCGTCCATCATCGCCATGCCGCCGCGCGGGTGGCGGACGCCGACATAATCCTGCAGCAGGTCGAATTGCTCCTGCGTCGACCACGGCTCGCAGGCGGCGACCTCGAGGTCGGCGTGGCGTTTGAGCAGCCGCTTCTGCGACGCGGACGGCACGAATTCGTTGACCGCGACCCGCACCGAAACACAGGCATGGCAATCGTCGCACGACGGCCGGTAGACGATGTTCTGGGAGCGCCTGAAGCCGATGCGGGCGAGCGCCTCGTTCATCTCGGGCGCGTCGCGGCGCTTGAGTTCCGCGAACACCTTGCGCTCGAAGCGGCCCGGCACATAGGGGCAGGGGCTGGGCGCGGTGACGAAGAAGCGCGGGAACTTGAAGCTCTGGTCGGTCACTGCGGCATCCGCCCCTCCAGCCTCTTCCGGATGAACGGAATAGTGGCGCGGAAGTTGCCCGCTGAACAGCGTTAACTTCAGTCGAGTTCCACCATCCGCACCTCGTATCCCGCCGCGCGCAGGGCCTCGACCAGCCGGTCGAGATGGTCGCGGTCGCGGGTCTCGCACTCGATGTCGGTGATCAGGCCCTTGGCCGGCAGGTTGGTGAACACCCGCTGGTGATAGACCTCAAGGATGTTGACCTGCTGCTGGTCGAAGATGCGCGCCACCTCGAACAACTGGCCCGGCCGGTCCTTCAGGCGAATGCGCAGCCGCGCCAGCCGGCCGGAGCGCGCCAGATCGCGCAGCAGCACGTTGGCCAGCAGCCGCGTGTCGATATTGCCGCCGCACAGCACCAGGCCGACCGTCCGCCCGCGGAAGCGGCGCGGATGCGCGAGCAGCGCCGCGAGGCCCGCCGCACCCGCACCTTCCGCCACCGTCTTCTCGATGGTCAGCAGCATCGCGACGGCGTGCTCGAGGTCGCGCTCGCCGACCAGCACGATGTCGTCGACAAGCGCCTTGACGACCTGGAAGGTCAGCACGCCCGGCGTCTTGACCGCGATGCCCTCGGCCAGCGTGTCGCCGTCGCAGGCGACACTTTGGCCACGGATCTTGCCGTACATCGACGGATACAGCTCGGCCTGCACGCCGATCACCTCGATGGGGCGGTCCTGCGCCTTGGCGACGGTCGCCATGCCCGAGATCAGCCCGCCGCCGCCGATGGGGACGATCAGCGTGTCGATGGCGGGCGCATCTTCAAGCATCTCGAGCGCGACGGTGCCCTGGCCGGCCATTATGGCGGGATCGTCGAACGGATGGACAAAGACGAGGCCGCGCGCGTCCGCCAGCCGGTAGGCTTCGGCGCTGGCCTCCTCGAACTTCTCGCCGTGGAGGACGACGTGGGCGCCGTGGCCTTCGGTCTGCTGGACCTTCACCACCGGCGTGAAGCGCGGCATGACGATGGTCGCCGGGATGCCGAGCCGGGCGGCGTGGTAGGCCAGCCCCTGCGCGTGATTGCCGGCCGACGCCGCGATGACGCCGCGGGCGCGCTGCTCCGGCGTCAGGGTCAGCAGCTTGTTGAGCGCACCGCGCTCCTTGTAGGCGGCGGTGAACTGCAAATTCTCGAACTTGATCCAGACGTCGGCACCGGTCAGGTTGCTCAACGTCCGGCTGCGCAGGCACGGTGTGCGGATCACCGCACCCGCGATCGCGGCCTGCGCCGCCAGCACATCGTCGAGACTGATCGGCAGCGGCGGCGCTGCGGTGGCGGCAAGAGCGGTCATGGCCATCGTGTAGCCGCCGCCCGGGGCCGTGCCTACCCTTCGGCGTCGCACCCCGCGTGCTGCGCCTTCCCATGCCGCGCGCCGCCCGCTAGTCGCTGCACGATGCTCGCCCCCGCCACGCCGACAACCGCCGTCCCGGGCTTCCGGATCGGCGACTACCGCATCCATCGCGGCATGGTTACGCTGCGGCGGACCGGCAACGCCGTACCGTTCGATCGGCGGCTGGCGGCCGAGGTCGCCGGCTGGCTCCGCTTCCAGGGTGTCGTCGCGCTGCACCGGCTGGTGCGGCGGAGCGCCCGCCTGTCGATCTGGTTCACCCCCGACGTGCCGCACCCGCGCTACATGGTGCGTGCCGCGGCGCTGTGGGCGGGCATCCGGGTGGCACGCAGCCCGGGGGAGGCGGACGCCGCCTTCTACTTTGAGGATGCGACCCGCGGGGCCGCGGTGTCGCCGCCGCACGCGAGGAGCTTCAATTTCGTCTGCAACGACATCTCCAAGAGTCATGTCGCGGCGGTGTTCGAAAGGGTGTTTGGCTACCCGCTGGCACTTGATCCCCGCCACCACCACGGCGATGCGGTCGAAAAGGCCGAAGCCAACGGCGCGCACGACGGTCGCATCGTCGCCTGCCCGCAGCTGCCGGTGCCCGGCAAATGCTATCAGCGGCTGATCGACAACCTGGGTGGCGACGGCTTCGCGGTCGACCTGCGCACCGCGATGATCGGCGGGCGCGCGGTAGCGGTGTGGGTAAAGCGCCGGCCCGCCGCGGTGCGCTTCCTTGCCCCCAACGCCTCGGTTCGGCGGCAGACGCCCGAAGCGGTGTTCAGCGCCGCCGAGCTGGACCGGCTCGGCGCGTTCACCGCGGCGATGGGGGCCGACTGGTGCAGCCTCGACGTGCTTCGCGACCGCGACGGGCGGATTTATGTCGTCGACGTCAACAAGACCGACGCCGGGCCGATCGTCGCATTGTCCTTGCGGGAGAAGCTGGCCAGCGTGGCGCTGCTTGCCGCGGCGCTGACCGCGTTGATCGGCGACGCGGCATGAAGATAGCGTTCCTGGGGCTTGGCGTCATGGGCGCGCCGATGGCGGGGCATCTGGCCAAGGCCGGGCATGACCTGACGGTCTACAACCGCACCGCCGCCAAGGCCGACGCCTGGATCGCCGAACATGGCGGGCGGAGCGCGCCGACCCCCGCGGCTGCCGCGCACGGGGCCGACGCCGTCCTCGCCTGCGTCGGCAACGACGACGACCTGCGCGCCGTGACGCTGGGGCCGGACGGCGCGCTGGCGGCGATGCGGCCGGGCGCGCTGTTCGTCGATCACACCACCGTCTCCGCCTCTATCGCCCGCGAGCTGGCGGCGGCAGGCGAGGGCAGGGGGCTGCTCGTCCTCGACGCGCCGGTGTCGGGCGGACAGGCGGGCGCGGTGAACGGCGCGCTGACCATCATGTGCGGCGGCACCGAGGCCGCGTTCGCCGCTGCCGCGCCGGTGCTGGCGACCTATGCCAAGCGCACCGGGCACATGGGCCCGGCGGGTAGCGGCCAGCTGACCAAGATGGTCAACCAGATCGCCATCGCCGGCGTGCTGCAGGGGCTCGCCGAGGCGCTGGCCTTCGCGCGCGCCGCCGGTCTCGACAGCGACGCGGTCGTCGACGTGATCTCGAAGGGAGCGGCGCAAAGCTGGCAGATGGACAACCGCGCCGCGACGATGGCGAAGGGCGAATTCGACTTCGGCTTTGCGATCGACTGGATGCGCAAGGACCTGGGCCTGGTGCTGGCGGAGGCGTCGCGCAGCGGCCTCGGTTTGCCACTGACCGCGCTGGTCGACCAGTTCTACGCCGACGTGCAGGCCATGGGCGGCGGCCGGCAGGACACGTCGAGCCTGATCAGGCGGTTCGGGTAAGCTTTCTCCGGCGAGGCTGCAATGACGGCAGGAGACCGCACGCGATTGAATAATCGCTGTCCTACAGCCCATCGGCTGTGCCATATGGGTTCAATGATCAGCCCCGCACCCTTCTGCCAGCTCAGCCCGCCAAGGCAATCCTTCGTGGCCCAGCAGCACTTTGTCTTGCTCTGTCTCGCCTTCTTGACCCTCGCCCTTCTCGGGCTGGCTGCCCCCGCAGCGGCGCGGGTCGTGGTCATCAACGCCAATGGTTACACGCTATGCGAGCAGGGCAAGCTGGTGCGCTTCACGACGCTGGTCATCGGCGACGACGGACGGGTGGTCGAAACCCTGAGCCAAAACACCACCTTTGCTGACTTGCCCGGCGACACCGTCGTCGATGCGCGTGGCCGCACCGTCCTGCCCGGCCTGATCGACGCGCATGGCCATGTCATGGCGCTGGGCCAGCAGGCGACGGCGATCGACCTCAGCGACACGACGTCGCTCGCCGACGCGCTGGCGCGGGTCCGTACCTATGCCGCCGCGCATCCGGGCGCGCGCTGGCTGCTCGGGCGTGGCTGGAACCAGGAACGCTGGGGGTTGGGCCGCTTCCCGACCGCCGCCGAACTGGACGGCGCGGTCGCCGATCGGCCGGTGTATCTGGCGCGGGTCGACGGCCACGCCGGCTGGGCCAACAGCGCGGCAATGACGGCGGCGCGGATCAACGACAAGTCCGTCGATCCCGTCGGCGGCCGCATCCTGCGCGACGCCGCCGGCCGCCCGAACGGCGTCTTCGTCGATGCCGCCAAGGATGCGGTGGAGGCGGTCATCCCGCCGCCGACCGCGGCCGAGCGTGTCGTGCAGCTCGACACCGCCTTGAAAATCCTGGCGTCGGTCGGCCTGACCGCGGTCGGCGACATGGGGGCCGATCCGGCAACCTGGGCGCTGTACCGCGACTTCGATGCGCGCGGCCGCCTGACAACGCGCATCGCCGCCTTTGCCGGGGGCATGAAGTCGCTTGCCGCCATCGCTCCCGATGGCCCGATCGGCTGGAGCCGCAGCGGACGGCTGTCGCTGCCCGGCGTCAAACTGTACGGCGACGGCGCGCTCGGCTCGCGCGGGGCGTGGCTGAAGGCCGACTATGCCGACGCGCCGGGCAACCGCGGGCTGCGGTTCCACAGCGATGCGGAGATGACCGCGATGGTGGCCAGCGCCGATGCCCGGCACTTCGACATCGCCGTCCATGCCATCGGCGATGCCGCGAACGCGCAGGCGCTCGACGCCTTCGCCGCGCTGCCGCCCGCCGGCACCCGCCACCGCCACCTGCACATCGAGCATGCCCAGGTCGTCGACCCCGCCGACCTGCCGCGCTTCGGCGCGCTGCACGTCATCGCCAGCGTCCAGCCGACGCACGCGACCAGCGACAAGGGCATGGCGGAGGACCGGCTGGGGCCGGCGCGGCTGGCCGGTGCCTATGCCTGGCAGCAGCTGCGCGCCAACCACGCCTGGCTGGCGGCGGGCAGCGACTTCCCGGTCGAGCCGCCGAACCCGTTCTATGGGCTGCATGCCGCCGTCACCCGGCAGGACCGCAGCAACCAGCCCGCCGGTGGCTGGCGGCCGCAGGAGGCGCTGACGCTGGAACAGGCGTTCCACGCCTTCACCGTCGGTGCCGCGGACGCAGTGCGCGCCGATGCCGGCACGCTGGTGAAGGGCCAGTGGGGCGACTTCATTATCGTCGACCGCGATCCGTTCGGCATTTCGGCCACGGACCTGTGGAAGGTCCAGGTCGACGAAACCTGGGTCGGCGGCCAGCGGGTATTCAGTCGTTAGCCGTACTTGACCGAGCAGCCATAGGGCTTCGAGGTCGCCGTCGCGACCGGCTTGCCCGACCGCACGTCGCTGAGCGCGGCGAGGACGAAATTCTTAGCCCCCTTGATGTCGGCGGGGTCCGCGGTCGGCTTGTCGTCGATCGCGCCGGCATAGGCGAGTGTGCCTTTGGCATCGATAACGAAGATGTGCGGCGTCGTCTTGGCGTCATAGGCGCGGCCGATCGTGCCGGTGGGGTCGAGCAGATAAGCGGTCTGCTTCGCCTTGCCCTTGGCGATCTCGGCGTTCGCCGCGGCACCGTCGACGAAGCCCTGCCTTCCCGGCGCACCGGAGTTGACGGTCAGCCAGACGGCACCGGCCTTGGTTGCGGCGGCCTGTGTCGCCTGCATGTTGCCCGCGCCGTAATGCTTCTGCACGAACGGGCAGCCAGCGTTGGTCCATTCGAGAACGACGGTCTTACCCTTGAAGTCGGCGAGGCGGTGGACCTTGCCGTTGCTGTCGGTGGCGGTGAAAGCGGGGGCCGGCTGGCCGACGGTGGCGGCGAGCGTCGGGGCCGCGAGGACGGTGGCCAGAGCGAGGGTGCGCAGGATCATGGGTCAATCTTCTTCGTTCAGCTGCGGGTGACGTCTATCAGTCTTGCCGCGGTCAGTATCTGCGGCAGGGTGACCGGGTCGGCATTGCCGGCATAGAACAGGTAAAGCGGCACGCCCGCCGCGCCTCGGGACGTCAGGAAGCGGCCGATCGCGGCGTCGCCGCTGGTCCAGTCGCCGACCAGCGTCCTGACGCCCGCCTTCTGGAACGCCGCCGCGACCGCCGGGTCGGCGAGCGCGCCTTTCTCGTTGACCTTGCAAGTCAGGCACCAGTCGGCGGTGAAATAGACGAAGGTCGGCGTGCCGGCCTTGGTCAGTTCGGCGAGGCGCACTTCGCTGAACGGTTCGGCGTCGGGGATGGCGGCGACCTCGGCACGCGCGCTGGCGTGCGCGGCGGGCTGGACGTTGGCAATAGTCAGGACGACCGCGGCGACGGCAGCGCCGATCGCCGCCCAGCCATTGCGCCCACTGGCTTGGCGCTGGCCCAGCCACCAGAGCAGCAGCCCGAGTACGACCGCACCGGCCAGCCCCAGCGTCATGCCGTCGATGCCGGACTGGCGGCCGAGCACCCAGGCCAGCGCCAGCGCAGTCGCGAACATCGGCACGCTGAGGATGCGCCGGAACGTCGCCATCCACGCGCCGGGCTTCGGCAGGCGGCGACGCAAGGCCGGTACAAAGGCAATCAACACGAACGGTAACGCCAGCCCGAACCCGAGCCCGGTGAACACCAGCAACCCGGCAAGGGGCGGCAGCACGAGCGCCGCGCCGAGTGCGCCCGCCATGAACGGACCCGTGCACGGCGTCGCCACGAAGGCCGCCAGCGCGCCGGTCCAGAAGCTGCCGGCCGCGCCCGGCTTCGATGCCAGCGACTGGCCCCCACCGCCGCCGGGCAGCGTCATCTCGAACACCCCGGCGAGGTTGAGCGCGATTGCCGTGGTCAGCAGCAGCAGGCCGAGGATAACCTCCGGCGTCTGCAGCTGGAACGCCCAACCGACCTGCGTCCCCGCCGCGCGGAGCGCCAGGATCGCGGCACCCAGCGCCGTGCACACCAGCATCACGCCCGCGGCATAGGCGAGCGCGTCGCGCCGCGCGGTGCCGGCGTCGACATTGCCCTTGGCAAGGCTCAACGCCTTCAGGCTGAGGATCGGGAACACGCAGGGCATGATGTTGAGCAGCAAGCCGCCCGCCACCGCGAGCAGCAGGGCCGGCAAGAACGCCGCAGCGACCGGCGTCCCGTCTGGCGACGATGCGGAGAGGGCCGCACCCGCCGCCGGCACGACGCCTGGCTCGGCGATAATCTCGAAGCCGCGCGGCGCCTCGCCCGCGCGTTCGACACGCAGCACGCCGGCGATGGCTCCGGCCGGCTTGCCTTGAACCTTGGTTTCGATACGCAGCACGTCGTCCGTGGTCGTCATCGCCTGCGCCGCGCTATAGTCCGCGATTCCGTCGGCGGCGGGGAAGAAATAGGCTCGCTCGATCCTGTCAAGACCGGCCATCGGGACCGCGAGCGCTATGCGGTCGCCAGCGACGGCATAGCGGGCGCGCTCGGCGAGTTTGACCGGCAGCGCGCGCCGGGCTTCGGCGAAGGTCGCCGCCTGAGCCGCGTCGGGCGCGCCGTCGCCGATCGTCAGGTCGGTGGCGACGGTGGCGCTTTCGGGCACGCAGATTTCTTCGGTGCAAACCAGATAGTCGATCTTAGCGCGGATCGGGAAGGCGCTGCCCGGGACCGCGGTCGCCGGTACGGCGACGTCGACGAGGAGCGCCTGCTTCGCCTCGTAGACGTAGTTCATCAGGCCCGAGATCAGCAATGTGCCGGGCACCGGATAGCGCAACGTGCCCGCGGTCGCACCGGCAGGCAGGGTCCACGCCGCGCGCGTCTCGATGCCGGCATCGCCGGGGTTCTTCCAATAGGTGTGCCAAGTCGGCTTGGGCGCGAAAGTCAGCGCCAGCGTCAGCGGCTTGCCGGGAGCGGGCGCGGCACTTTCGGCGGCGAGGGTGACGGCGACGTGGGGCGCAGCCGCGAGCGGTAATGCGAATAACGTGGCAAGCAGCGCGAGAAGGGGGCGGAGCAGGGTCATCGCGCCTTGTTCGTTATGGACGAGCGCGGGGGTACACTTTGCGCCGGAGCTTAGGAAGCAAGCACCCGCCGCCGCATCGCCGCACCGGTCAGGCCGAAGCCCAGGATGAGCAGCGCCCAGGTCGACGGCTCGGGGACGCCGCCGGGCTCCGCCGGCAGGGCGAGCAGCTTCAGCTGCGACGCCAGCCGCGCGCCCGTTGGCTGGCTTCCCGTCCAGCTCAGTATGTAATCGCCGCCGATCGTGAAATCGCCGCCGATCCCGCTCCACAACCGAATCGCGACCGCGCCGTCTGTGGCCGAGAAATCGGCGAGCGACTGATTGACGGTCACCGCGTCGTTGAACAGCAGGCCGGTCACGGCCAGCGAGTTGGTCGGGGTGCCGATGGTCGGGACATTGCTGCGGAAGCGGATTTCGAAGCCGTTGATATCGGCGAAATAGCCCTTGCTCTGACTCCAGCTGTCGCTGCCGACGGAGTAGGTGACGGTCGTGCCTAAGCGGCTGATGCTGAACGCCACCGGTGTGCCGCTGACGAAATTGGTATCGGTGCCGCCGCCCAGCGCGCCGACGTTGGTCAGGGCCTGGGTCACGCCCGTGCCATCCGGGGCCGGCAGACCGGTTGCCGCCGTGGGGACGTGTAGCCCGCGGCGCTTGTTGGTGCCCGTCTTGACCTGGCCGACGGCGCGCTCGAGCGGCGGCAGCACGGTGGTGCCGCTGACCGGGTTCGGCAGATTATAGTGGGTTTGCAGAAAGCCGCCGAGGCCCTCGAAGGCGATATCGTCGGTCTGGACAGTCACCAGCGTGACCGCTGCGGCGGCCGGGGACGCGACAACGGCCGCAAGGACACCCAGAAACAGCTTCGACATCAAGACCCCCGAATTCGAACCACAGCCTTTCGGCCGCGCCACCTGATAGAGATGACGCGGCTGAACCGCAAGTTACGTATTCGTTAAAAGCCTCAGCGCTTCGAGAACTGGAAGCTGCGGCGCGCCTTGGCCTTGCCGTACTTCTTGCGCTCGACGACGCGCGGATCGCGAGTCAGGAAGCCGGCATGCTTGACCGCGGTGCGCAGCGCCGGCTCGAACCGGGTCAGCGCTTGGGCGATGCCGTGCTTGACCGCGCCGGCCTGGCCCGACAGGCCGCCACCGGCGACCGTGCAGACGACATCGTATTGGTCTTTGCGGTCGGCAACGTCGAACGGCTGGTTGATGACCAGGCGCAACGTCGGACGGGCGAAATAGACCAGCTGGTCGCGGCCGTTGACGGTGATCTTGCCGTTGCCGGGCTTGATCCAGACGCGGGCGATGGCGTTCTTGCGCTTGCCGGTGGCATAGGCGCGACCCTGGGCATCGATCTGCTGCTCGCGCAGCGGGGCGGGCGACACGCCGTCATGCGCCGGCGGGGCGGCGTCCATCGCGGTCCCGAGGTCGGCAAAGCTCTGGAGATTGTCGGCCATTATGCGCTCGCCTGATCGGTGGTGGCCGGGCTGACGCGCACGGCCAGGTTCTTGGGGTTCATCGCCGCGATATCGAGGACCTGCGGGTCCTGCGCCGCATGCGGATGCTCGGTGCCGGCGAAGACGCGCAGGTTACGCATCTGCTGGCGGCCGAGCGGGCCGCGCGGGACCATGCGCTCGACGGCCTTCTCGATGACGCGCTCCGGAAAGCGGCCCTCGAGCAGCTTTGCCGCAGTCACTTCCTTGATGCCGCCGGGGTGGCCGGTGTGGCGATAATAGATCTTCTGGCCCGCCTTGCGGCCGGTGAACTTCACCTTCTCGGCATTGATGACGATGATGTTGTCACCGCAATCGACGTGCGGGGTGAAGGTCGGCTTGTGCTTGCCGCGCAGGCGGTCGGCGATGATCGAGGCGAGGCGGCCGACGACGAGGCCTTCGGCATCGATCAGCAGCCATTGCTTGACCACTTCGGCGGGCTTCACAGCCGCCGTGGTCTTGGAAAGTGTCGTTGGCATGGGAGCCCTCTTGAAATGCGAAACGGCCAGCTTGGCACCGACCTGAAGCCGACCGTATCGCGCAAGCCAGCCGTAAAAGCAAGGAAATTGGTGGGTTTCAGCGGTGGTATTATAATACCGCTAAATAGAATGAGCCTGCAGGTGGCCGAGCAGCGTGTGCTCCAGCGTGCTCTCGTCGCAGGCGTCCAACACCACCGACGGCGCGAAGCCCGCAACCCGGGCCTCTTCCCAGCGTGGCGCGCACAGGCACCAGCGGTCGCCGGGCCGGAGCCCGGGAAAGCCGCCGCGCGGGGTCGACAGGTCGTTCCCGACCGATTTCGAGAAGGCGAGGAACTCCTCGGTCACCTCGGCGCAGACGGTGTGGGTGCCGTGGTCGGCGGCGTCGGTTTCGCAGCAGCCGTTGCGCGACCAGCCGGTCAACGGGTCGAGCGAGCACAGCGCCAGCGGACCGCCGAGCACGTTGGTCGCGGTCATCGCGGTGCCTCCCGGTGCGCCAGCCACAATGTCGCCGCGAGCAGCAGCGCGGCACCGGCCTGGTGCGTCGCGGCGACGGCGACCGGCACGCCGTAGACGACGGTCAGCACGCCGAGCGTGAACTGCAGCAGCACCAGCGCCGCGAGCAGCCCGGCCCGGCACCCGGCGGCGCGGTTCTGCCAGGCCACGGCGAGCACCGCCGCCGCGACCGCCCAGGCGAGGGTGCGATGGAACCACTGCACGCTGACCGGATCGTCGATCAGGCTGGCGAGCGGCGGCACCAGCGAGCCCAGCATCAGCGGCCAGGTATCGGATGCGTGGCCGGCGCGCAGGCCGGCGGTAAACGCGCCCCAGACGATCTGCACCGACAGCAACGCCAGTAGCGGCACCGTCCAGCGCGCCAGCCGCTCGCGCCTGGCTTCGAGCAGGTCGAGCGCGGTCCACACGCACACTGCCAAGATCGAGAATGCCAGAACCAGATGCACAGCCAGCCGCTCGTGCGCCACCGCCGGCCGGTCGACCAGGCCGGACGCGACCATCCACCAGCCGGCGACGGGCTGCAGGACGCCGAGCGCGAGGATGACGAGCAGCGGCCGCCCGAATCCCCGCGGGATCGACCGCGCCATTGCAAAGACGGCCATCGGGAGAACCAGCGCGGCGACGAAGATCCGCGCGATGACGCGGTGCAGATATTCCCAGAAGAAGATGCCCTTGAAGGCCGCGAGGCCCATGTCGGCATTGACCAATACACCCTGCGGACTTGTCCGGTAGGCGGCGTACTCGGCCGCCCAATCGGCGGCGGACAGCGGCGGCACGATGCCGCTGACCGGATCCCAGCGGACGATGGACAGGCCCGACTCGGTCAGCCGCGTGATGCCGCCGACGACGATCATCACGAATACCAGCGCCGCGACTGCGAGCAGCCACAGCGCGATGGCGCGCGGTCGTTCGCGGGCGGGGGCATCGAAGCTGGTCGCGGTAGTCGTCGGCACACGCGCCCTATGCCGGAGCGTAGCCGCCAAGTGAAGCGGCGCGGCGTCGCGGGGTCAAAGGCGCTTGAGGAGCCGGGCCACAGAGCTGGGCGCGTTTTCGCGGTGCGACAACTCGTCATCGATCTCGGCGCACTCCGCTTCCAGCGCGGCGCGGATCTGTTCGAGCTGGTGCGCGCTCATGTGTTCGATACCGATGAAGGCGTTGCGCGCCCCCTCCAGTGCCCGGACCAGCTCATCGAGCTTGGCGTGGATGGCGGCGGCGTCGCGGTTCTGCGAATTCTGGATCAGGAACACCATCAGGAAGGTGATGATGGTCGTGCCCGTGTTGATGACCAGCTGCCAGGTATCGGAGAAACCGAACAGCGGACCCGTGGTCGCCCACACCAGAATCGTCGACAGAGCGAGAACGAACGCCAGCGGTTGCCCGACGAATCCGGCGATGCGACTGGAGAACGCTGTGAAGAAACGGTCCATTGGCAAGGCCTTCGCTACGATGGTTGCGACCCTGCAACGTCATTCACGTCGTCGCAAGTGTTTGCTTTCAGGGTAATGCGAAAGGGGGTTGCGTCTGTCTATGTGACAACATATCATTGCATTATGTTGCACCGGGACCATCAATGGCTCGATTGTTCGGCCATTAGCCTGTCTGGCTTGTGCCTGATCCATTGTCTCGCCGGTAGCGTCCTGCTTGCCGGGCTGTCGATGACCGGCGGATTGTGGAACCACCAGGTCCACGCCATCGGCCTCGCGGTCGCGGTACCGCTGGCGCTGTTCGCGCTGTTCCGCGGCTTCCGCCGGCATCGCCGCCTCGTTGTCGCGGTGCTCGGCTGCACCGGCCTCGCCTTGATGGCGGGCTCGCTGTTCCTTCCCCACGGTAGCGCGGCGGAGATCGGCGCGTCAGTGGCCGGCGCGCTGATGCTGGCGACGGCCCATTTGCTCAACCTGCGCTGGTCGCGCGGCTGACTTGCGGGGGCTCGGCCCCGGCCCCATAGTTACGGACATGGCGACACTGCATCATCACACGCTGCCCGCCGGGCCCGGCCTTGCCGCCGCCGCGCGCGATGCGGTGCTGGGCGCAGGCGAGCAATGGACGGACCTGCGCGCCCAGGTCTTCGGGGTGCTGAGCGCGTTCGACCGCCCGGCCAGCGCCTATGACGTGACCGAGGCGGTATCGAAGGTCACTGGCCGGCGCATCGCAGCCAACAGCGTCTACCGGATCCTCGACCTGTTCGTGGCGAACAACGTCGCGATGCGGGTCGAGAGCAGCAACGCCTACGTCGCCAACGCCCATCCGGCGTGCCTGCACGACTGTATCTTCCTGGTCTGCAACGGCTGCGGGAAGACCACCCATATCGATGATGACGGGGTGGCGAAAAGCGTGCGCGCCGCCGCCAGCGCGACGGGCTTCCGGCCGATCCGCCCGGTGCTCGAAGTCCAGGGTCGGTGCGCCGACTGCGACTAGGTTGCGACTAAAGTGTCACGTTCCGCAATCGACAAGCCCCGCGCGGGTCGCTAATTCTCAGTGAACGACGCGAAAAATGGTTTGCCAGTGACCGAACGCCCCAAGACGCCGCTGCTCGATACGGTCAATTTCCCCGCCGATCTGCGGGGCTTCGATGCACCTCAGCTCAGGCAGGTCGCCGATGAGCTGCGCGCCGAGCTGATCGACGCGGTCAGTGTCACTGGCGGGCATCTCGGTGCCGGCCTCGGTGTCGTCGAGCTGACCGTCGCACTGCACCATGTCTTCGATACGCCGAACGACCGCCTGATCTGGGATGTCGGCCACCAGGCCTATCCGCACAAAATCCTGACCGGCCGCCGCGACCGTATCCGCACGCTTCGTCAGGGCGGGGGGCTGTCGGGCTTCACCCGTCGCAGCGAGAGCGAGTATGACCCCTTCGGTGCGGCGCACAGCTCGACCTCGATCTCGGCCGCGCTGGGCTTTGCGGTCGCCAACAAGCTGAAGGGCCAACCGGGCAAGGCCATCGCGGTCATTGGTGACGGCGCGATGTCGGCGGGCATGGCCTATGAGGCGATGAACAACGCCCAGGCCGCGGGCAACCGGCTGGTCGTCATTCTGAACGACAACGATATGTCGATCGCGCCGCCGGTCGGTGCCTTGTCGGCGTATCTGGCGCGCATCTATTCGTCCCGGCCATTCCTCGAGCTGCGCGACGCAGTGAAGCAGCTGGCCAAGAAGACCTTCGGCCCCAATATGCAGCGTACCGCCAAGCGCGCCGACGAGTACTTCCGCACGCTGGCGACCGGCGGTACCTTGTTCGAGGAGCTCGGCCTTTACTATGTGGGCCCGATCGACGGGCATAACCTCGACCATCTGATCCCGGTGCTGGAGAATGTCCGCGACGCCGCGGAAGGCCCGATCCTCGTCCATGTCGTCACCAAGAAGGGCCACGGCTATAGCCACGCCGAGTCCGCGCCCGACAAATACCACGCGGTGCAGAAGTTCGACGTCGTCACCGGCGGCCAGGTCAAGGGCAAGGCCGGCCCGCCGAGCTACACCAACGTCTTCGCCAAGGCTCTGATCGACGAGGCGCGGCGCGACCCGACCATCGTCGCGATCACTGCCGCCATGCCGTCGGGCACCGGCCTCGACAAGTTCGAGGCGGAGTTCCCCGACCGGCTGTTCGACGTCGGGATTGCGGAACAGCACGCGGTCACGTTCGCCGCCGGTTTGGCCGCACAGGGCATGCGGCCGTTCGCGACGATCTATTCGACCTTCCTGCAGCGCGCCTACGATCAGGTCGTCCACGACGTGGCGATCCAGAACCTGCCGGTGCGCTTCGCCATCGACCGCGCCGGGTTGGTGGGGGCGGACGGCGCGACGCACGCCGGCTCGTTCGACGTGACGTATCTGGCGACGCTGCCCAACATGGTCGTTATGGCAGCGGCCGACGAAGCCGAACTGGTCCACATGGTCCACACCTGCGCGATGTACGACGACGGTCCCAGCGCGGTGCGTTACCCGCGTGGCGAGGGCACCGGCGTGGCGCTGCCCGAGACGCCGATCCGGCTGGAGATCGGCAAGGGGCGGATCGTCCGCGAGGGCAAGACCGTGGCGATCCTGTCGCTCGGCACGCGCCTGACCGAATCGCTGGCCGCCGCCGACGACCTCGAAGCGCGTGGGCTTTCGACGACAGTGGCCGACCTGCGTTTCGCGAAGCCGCTCGACCACGAGATGATCCGCAAGCTGGCGATCAGCCACGACGTTCTGGTCACCATCGAGGAAGGTGCCATCGGCGGCTTCGGTGCGCACGTCCTGACCTGGCTCAGCGACGAGGGCCTGACCGACAACGGCCTAAAGGTCCGCACCATGCGCCTGCCCGACATCTTTCAGGAGCATGATGGCCCCGCGGCGCAGTACGTCACTGCGGCGCTGGATGCGCCTGCCATCGTCGCGACGGTGCTGGAGGCGCTGCGGCACAACAGCGTCGGCGTGGTCGAGGGCGCAAGGGCCTGAAGCTTCGCGCCGACCAGCGCCTGGTCGAGCTCGGCCTCGTCGAAAGCCGGACGCGGGCGCAGGCGCTGATCCTTGCGGGCCTGGTGTTCGCCGGCGACCGCAAGGTCGAGAAGGCGGGGCAGGTCGTCCCCGATGACGTCGTTCTGACCGTCAAGGGCCGCGACCATCCGTGGGTATCGCGCGGCGGGGTCAAGCTGGCGCATGGGCTCGATCATTTCGGCTGGGACGTGGCGGGCCTCACCGCACTCGATGTCGGGTCATCGACCGGTGGCTTCACCGACGTGCTGCTGAGCCGCGGCGCGACGCGGGTCTATGCGGTCGACTCAGGCACCAACCAGCTGGCGTGGAAGCTGCGCCAGGACAGGCGCGTCGTCGAGCTGGAGCAGACCAACGCGCGGCACTTGACGGCGCGTGAAATTCCCGAGGCGGTCGACGTGATCGTCTGCGACGCCAGTTTCATCGGCCTCGCCAAGGTACTGGAAACGCCGCTGTCCTTCGCCAAGCCGGCGGCCCGGCTGCTGGCGCTGATCAAGCCGCAATTCGAGGCCGGGCGCGGCGAGGTCGGCAAGGGCGGTGTGGTGCGCGACCCCGAAATCCACGATCGGGTCTGTGCCGAAGTCCGCGCGTGGATCGAAGCGCAGGGCTGGGCCGTAGCCGGGATCACGCCCAGTCCGATCACCGGGCCCGAAGGCAATATCGAGTTCCTGATCGCCGCCGCGCGCGGCTAGTGCAGCAGACCGCCGACGACGCTGACCGTCAACGCCAGCACGCCGATATTGAACCAGAACGACACCAGGCTCTGGGCCAGCGCCACCTTGCGGATACCCGTGGCGGTGACGGAGACGTCGGAAACCTGGAAGGTCATGCCGAGCACGAACGAAAAATAGACGAAATCCCAATAGCGCGGGTCGTGCGTACCAGGAAAATCGATGCCCTGACGGTCCTTGCCGCTGCCATCGTCGAGATACCAGCTGTGCGCATAATGCAAGGCGAACAGCAGGTTGGCGAATATCCAGCTGAGCACCAGCGTGACGATGCTGAGCGCGACCTGCGGTCCTGTCATGCTCATCGTCTCATAGCCGACCGCGGCGGTCACGGCGCCGGCGATTACCAGTCCGATGATAAGTAAAATGCTCTGGTCGGGCTCGTTCTCGGCGGCGCGCTGGCGCATGTCCTCGGCTTCGTCGTCGCCGAGCGACCACGCCACCGCGGCCATGAACACGACCGCGCCCAGATCGAAACCGAGCAGTGCCGCGGGGATCGGTGCCATCCACAGCAGCGCGATGCCGCCTGCCACGATCGACGCGGCGAAGAACAGCGCGAACCGGGCATAGCGCCGAATCAGGGTCATCTCCGCGCTTCGGGGCGGCTGCCGGCCAGCACCAGCCATCCGGCGAGCGCCGCCACCACCGACCCGGCGATGATGCCGAGTTTCGCCGCATCCCCGGCCGCGCCCGCCCCAAAGGCAAGGCTGGCGATAAACAGGCTCATGGTGAAGCCGATGCCACACAATAGCGAGGCGCCGTAGAGCTGCCGCCACGTTGCCCCAGCCGGCTTGTCGACGATCCCGAAGCGGATCATCGCCCAGATTGTGCCGAAGATACCGAGCTGCTTGCCGACGACCAGGCCGAGCGCGATGCCGAGCGGCAGCGGTGCCAGCGCCTGACCCAGCGTCAGGCCGCGCAGGTCGATGCCGGCATTGGCGAAGCCGAACACCGGCACGATGAAGAAGGCCGACCAGGGCGACAGGCCATGCTCAAGGCGCAGCAACGGCGAGTTGCGATCCTCCGGCGTGCCCTTCGTTACAGTCAGGGGCAGGGTGAACGCGACCGCGACGCCGGCCAGCGTCGCGTGGACGCCCGATTGCAACACCGCGAACCAGACCAGTGCGCCGATCGTCAGATAGGGCCACAGCGGCCGTACCCCCGTACGGTTGAGCACCATCAGCAGAAAAAGGCCGACCGCAGCGGCCGCCAGTGCCATCAAGCGAATCGTCTCGGTATAGGCGACCGCGATCACCATGATCGCGCCGAGGTCGTCGATGATCGCGATCGCGGTAACCAGCAGCTTCAGCGACGCCGGCACCCGCTTGCCGAGCAGCGCCAGAATGCCGAGCGCGAAGGCGATGTCGGTTGCGGCAGGGATTGCCCAGCCGCGCAGATTGGCCGGCGCGTCGCGGTTGACCGCAAGAAAGATCAACGCGGGGACGACCATGCCGGCCACGGCCGCCGCCCCGGGCAGGATTCGCCGTGGCCAGTTCGAGAGCTCGCCGTCCAGCATCTCACGCTTGATCTCAAGCCCGACGAACAGGAAGAACACCGCCATCAAGCCGTCGTTGACCCAGTGCAGCAGCGAGTGCCCGGCGAACGGGATATTGATAAACGCCTTGTAAGCCGCTGAAGCATCGGTGTTCGCAGCGATCAGGGCGAGCGCTGCGGCCAGCATCAGGAGATAGCCACCGGCCGCTTCATTGCGCAGCAGGCGGCGAATCGCCGTCCCCGGATGCCGGCGGAACAGGCCGAAAAGAGTGATGTGACTGCGCATCCTGTTTCCCCCTCGTGACAGGACTAGCGCGCCGCGTAGTTGGTGGCGACCCACTCGCGGTAGCTGCCGTCGAGGATGCTCCGCCACCACGGCTCGTTGTCGAGATACCAGCGCAACGTCGCCGCAAAACCCGTCGCGAAGTCGCGCGCCGGTGCATAGCCGAGTTCTGTACGCGCCTTGGTTTCGTCGATGGCGTAGCGCCGGTCATGCCCGGGCCGGTCGGTAACCGTGGCCTTTAGCGTGGCAGTGGCGATGTCTTTCGCCGCCGGGGCGTCCGGAAAGCGCCGCGCCAGCGATGGGTCGGCGATGAACGCCGCATCGACCGCGGCGCAAAGCGTGTCGATGACGGCGATATTGGGCAGCTCGGCCCCGCCGCCAATGTTATAGGTCTCGCCGATCCGGCCGCGGTCGAGCACGGCGGCAATGCCCCGGCAATGATCCTCGACGTGCAGCCAGTCGCGGACCTGCAGGCCATCGCCGTAAATTGGCAGCGGCCGGCCGTGCAGCGCATTGATCAGGAACAGCGGGATCAGCTTCTCGGGAAATTGATACGGTCCGTAGTTGTTCGAGCAGTTCGACGTCGTTACCTGCAGCCCATAGGTGTGATGATAAGCCCGGACGAGATGGTCCGACGCCGCCTTCGAGGCAGAATAGGGCGAATTCGGCGCATAGGGCGTCGTCTCACTGAAAGCCGGATCGGTGGGGCCAAGACTGCCATAAACTTCGTCGGTGGAGACGTGATGGAACCGGTGCGGCTTGCCGCTGCCCGCCAGCCAGACGCTGCGTGCAGCCTTGAGCAGGCTGTGCGTGCCCAGGATATTGGTATCGATGAAGGCATCGGGACCATGGATCGACCGATCGACGTGACTCTCGGCGGCGAAATGGACCAGCGTGTCAATGGCATGGTCGCGGAGCAGGCCTTCCACGGTCTCGGTGTCGCGGATATCGGCCTCGACCAGCGCAACGCTGTTGACGCCGACCAGGTTGGCGCGGTTGCCGGCATAGGTTAGCGCGTCGAGCACGACGATCGTGTCGACGGGTCGGTGCGCGCGCCAATAGTGGACGAAGTTCGCGCCGATGAACCCGGCCCCGCCGGTAACGAGAAGCCTAGCCACGCGCAATCTCGTTCATGCAATCTCGCAACGCCTCACGCCAATGTCGTGCCGGTCCGGTGATGGCCCAGGTCGCAGTCTTGTCCAGGACCCCGTAGGCAGGCCGCGCCGCCGGGGTGGGATAATCGGCGGTGCGGATCGGGATGATCGTAACCGGGCGGCTGAGCACACCCGCTGCGAGGCCTTCGTCACGGATCGCGACGGCGAAATCGTACCAGCTGGCGACCCCGGCGTCGGTCGCATGGAAGATGCCGGTGTGACCGCCGTCGATTAGTGTCCACAGTGTTCGCGCCAGCGTCGGCACATGGGTGGGCGTACCGATTTGGTCGGCAACGACGCGGACCTCGTCGCGCTCGGCCATCAGCCTCAACATCGTGCGGACGAAGTTCTGGCCCTTCGCCGCATAGACCCAGGCGGTGCGGACAATCAGCGGGCGGGTGTGGAGTTCGGCCGCCGCCTGCTCACCTTCGGCTTTCGTGCGGCCATAGACGCCGAGCGGATTGGGCACGGCATCGGGCGGGTAGGGCGAGTGCGCCCGACCGTCGAAGACGAAATCGGTCGAGACATGGGCAAACGCAGCGCCGGCGTTCCGCGCCGCCGCCGCCAGCAGCCCTACGGCATTGACGTTGACCCGCTGCGCCGCCGCGGCGTCGCTCTCGGCCTTGTCGACCGCGGTGTAGGCGGCGGCGTTGATGACGACATCGGGCACCGCTGCCTTGACGACGCGGCTGACTGCTTCAGGATCGGTGATGTCGAACTTGGCCTCGGGCGGGGCGATGACGACGGTCCCGGCGGGCGCGGTCGTCTGCAGGGCGCGTCCGAGCTGTCCGCCGCTACCAGAGATCAGCACCCTCACGCGAACACCTCGGCGTCGGCGAGGCGCGGTGCGGCGGCGTCCTTCGCCGACAACTGCGGTGTGCCTGCCAGTGGCCAGCCGATGCCGATGGCCGGATCGTTCCAGGCGATGCCGCGGTCGTGCGCGGGGGCATAGAAGGTCGTGCACTTATAAAGAAAGTCAGCGGTTTCGCTCAGCACGATGAAACCGTGCGCGAAGCCGGGCGGTACCCACATCATGCGCTTGTTGTCGGCGCTGAGCTCGGCCCCGAACCATTTGCCGAAATTCAGGCTGGAGCGGCGGATGTCGACAGCCACGTCGTACACCGCACCACTTACGACGCGCACCAGTTTCCCCTGCGGCTCGACGATCTGGTAATGAAGCCCGCGCAACACGCCACGCGCCGAGCGGCTGTGGTTATCCTGGACGAAGGCCGCATCGATGCCGGCATCGGCGAAAGCGCGAGCGTTCCAGCTTTCGAGGAAATAGCCGCGGTCGTCGCTGAAGACTTTCGGCTCGATCAACCTGACGCCGGGCAAGGCGGTATCGATGACGTTCACCCGGCGATCCTCAACTGATCGAGCAAATATTCACCGTAACCGCTCTTCCGCAAAGGCTCGGCGATCCTTGCCAGCTGCTCGCCGTCGATGAAGCCTTGCCGCCAGGCGATCTCCTCCGGACAACAAATCTTCAGTCCCTGCCGTTCCTCGACGATCCGGACGTAGAGGGCCGCATCGAGGAGCGAGCCGTGAGTGCCGGTGTCGAGCCAGGCGAACCCGCGGCCCATCAGCTCGACGTCGAGTTTACCGGCGTCGAGATAGGCACGATTGAGGTCGGTGATCTCGAGTTCGCCTCGCGTCGACGGCCGGATATCCCTGGCCAGCCGTACCGCATCGCCATCGTAGAAATACAGGCCTGTGACGGCATAGTTGGACTTCGGCGCGACTGGCTTTTCTTCGATTGTCGCGGCGCGGCCCGCGGCGTCGAACGAGACGACACCATAAGCCTGGGGATCCTTGACGTAGTAGCCGAACACCGTCGCGCCGTCGGTTCGCGCGTCGGCCTTGGCCAGCAGGTCGGGCAGGCCGTGACCGTAGAAAATATTGTCGCCGAGAATCAGGACCGAGGACCGGTCGCCGACAAATGCTGCGCCGATGTGATAAGCCTGCGCCAGCCCCTTCGGCTCGGGCTGCACCGCATAGTCGATGTGCATCCCCCATTGCGTGCCGTCACCGAGCAGGCCGCGGAAAGCGGCGCTGTCCGCGGGCGTGGTGATGACCAGCACCTCGCGGATGCCGGCCAGCATGAGTACCGACAGCGGATAGTAGATCATCGGCTTGTCATAGACCGGCATCAACTGCTTCGAGACCGGCTTGGTCAGCGGGTATAGGCGGGTGCCGCTACCGCCTGCCAGAATGATGCCGCGCCGGTTCATGTCGCGCTCAATTACTGACTTCGGCACCGGAGCGCGTCGTGCGCTGGCGCAGGATGCGGCGTGCGGCACCGGCGAACGATTTGAACTGGTCCCTCGGCCCCGCACCGCGTGCCGCCGTGCCGACCTTCAGGCCGGTGACGTCGGGGCGAGGCTGAAACGTCGCCATCAGCGCCGCCAACCGCGACGCGACGAGCTGCTTGCGGCGCGCCTGATGCGGCTGCATCTTGACGATCTCACCAATGTCGAGCGGCTCGACCTCGACGGCCCCGGCAGCGGTAGCGGCGGCGAGCAGCGCGGCCCCGGCGGCGGTCCGTACCATCACCAGGCTGCGCCCCTCGGCCTCCTCGAACTGCGGGTAACCTGACTCGTCGCCGTACCATGCATCGGCGCAGGCGATGTCGGCCACCCCGCCGACCGCGTCGGGGCAGATCTTGCAGCGGAACTGAACTTCCTTCGACAGGATATCGCCCCAACTTTCGGCATAGCTCATACGACTGGTCGCGCCGCTAGCCTCGGTCGCGGTGGCGTAGCCCGGCCATCCGTCGCCGCGATAGCGGAAAGCGGTTAACCGCGCCTTGTCGGCCCCGAGGCGAGACAGCAGGCGGTCGGTACCGGACTGGCTCGGCGTACCGGCGCAGAAGAACGACAGCATGAGCGGTACGGCGGTATCGACGCGGCCGTCGATGGTGGCATAGCGGCGGAGCGCACCGACATCGCACGGCTTGCCGATGAAGACGAAGCGTCCGCCGCGCTCGATCTCGGCGACGATCTCGGCGAGCGGTGAGGCGGGGGCGTAGCGCGATCCCGCCGCCTCGATGACCTGCTCCCGGCCGACGCTGCGCTGAATACGGTTGAGGGTCGGGTGCGCCGGGTCCATCGCGACATGGACGACGCGGTCGGCGATGCCCGTCGCCAGCGCGTGGATGGCCAGCGCCGACAGCACGCCACCCGACGAGCCGGCATGGCGGACCTGCGGGTCGGTGGCGTTGCCGGTGTAGATCGCCAGCGACGGACCCCATAGCGGGTCGGCATCGGCGGTCCACGGAGCGACGACCGCACCCGGGCAGGCGGCGGCGATGGCACGCTCGGCGGCGTCGCTGATCGGCCCGGTCTGGACGGGGCGCGCGAAACCTGGCGGGGCAAGCGTCATCGTCACCGCCGCGCCGCCGACCGAGGCGCACAGGCCGCAGCCGGCGCATAGCCGGCTGCGAACGACCCGATCGAGGGTGGGCGACATCATGCTGTCGCCGCGCAGAATCTGGTCGCGAGTTCGGCGACATAGCGTTCGATTCCGGCCTCGACGATGGGTTGGCCGCGAGCGATGTCGGCGGCGAGTTCGGCGCGGCGTTCGAAGGCGTCGAATATGAACTTGGCAGCAATTTCGGTTGATCGGCCGCGGGCCGGGACCAGCCAGGGGTAGTCCAGGCCGCCGAACAGCCCCTCGAACTTGCGGCTGTAGGAAATGGGCACCACCGGCGTGCCGCTGGACCAGGCGGCGATGGTCGCGTGCATCCGGGCGCCGGTCAGGAAGTCCAGGCCCGAGATGTAGGATTTGGCGTCCGATGGCGAGGTGAAGTCGGCCGGACGGATAATGCCCGGGTGGCGCGCCGCCAGCGTATCGGCGACGGCGCGGTCGTCGTCGCGCGGCAGCGCCGAGTTGACGTGCGGGATCAGGTGCAGCTCGACATCGGGCCGCGCCGTCCAGGCGGCGATCAGCTGGTCGGTCAGCGCCCGGTAGTCGACCTCGATGCCGAACTCGTTCGCGCCGCTGTAGCCGCCGCTGTAGAGCAGGCCCGAGACGTTGAGGCCGACCTTGATCCGGTCACCGCCGCGCGGCCGCGGCTCGAAGGGTAGCACGAAGGCGACGTCGACCGCCTCGATGGTGCGGGCGGTGGGTGCCAGTTTCGCCATCGCCGCCAGCGACAGCGGATCGCGCGCGAACACCGCATCCGCCCGGCGACAGGCCCAGGCGGCGGCGGCGCTGTGCGGCTGCCGGGAGAACGGCCCAATCGTCTGCGGCGACAGGATCAGCGGCACGCCGCGCGCCACGGTCAGCGCCTTGGTCGCGATCATGTAGGCGAAGCGCTTCGACGGATAGATATCGGTGAAGCTGTCGCCGGCACCGATGTCGAGCATGATGTCGATCTCGCCCAAGTCGCGCCAGAACCCACTGCGCCCGGCGAGATAACGGCCATCGATCGTCCGCGTCGCGACCTCCGGTCCGACATAGGCGGGACCGGTCTCGCGCGGGCCGAATATGGTAAACTCCGGCACCAGCCCGACGCGGGCGGCAGCACGCGATGCCAGCGCCATGTTGCCGACCGTCAGCGCGCCGACGCCAAGGTTGCCTGAGCGCGCCGAGTGCCAGAGCAGCCCGACGCGGATTCGCCGTGTCATGCGATGCCTCCCGGCCGGCGTCAGGCCGGCGGCGCACCTGCGGGCGCAGCGGCGGGCTTTGCGGCGGTCGGCACCGAACCGGCGGGCCCGGTGCCGGGCGTGATGACCTTCGGCGGCGGCGGCGGCGAATAGCCGGCGGCGTATTTGATGTTCGGCTTGGCTTCGTCGGTGAATTTTTTCAGAGATGTCTGCAGCGCCTTCTGAGTTGCCGTCCGCTGCATTACCTGCTGCGCGAACACGATCGCCTTTTCGCCGATGAACGGCTCGGTCCGCGATCCGGTGACATGGTTGGCATACATCACCGGGGCTGGCGCGCCCTGCGGCCGGTCGCCGAACACGAACACCTCGTCCGGGTTGCGCGCCAGGATCTTGGCGATCTCGGCGGTCAACTGCGGGTTGACCTGGAGTGCGTCGTACTCGACGTTGACGCGCTTGAACGGCACCTTGGCGGCGGCCAGCACGCCGGCAACATCGCCGAGTGTCTTTGCCTGTGCCAGCGGCAGCGTTTCAATGTTTCCGGGACGCAGGAACTGGACCTGCTCCAGCGCATAAATCTTGCGCTCCGCAAACAACTGCGGATTCTCGTCGATGAACTTTTGCGCCGCCTCGCGGGTCGTCTTGGGCACCGCCTTGGCGATATCGGCCTGGAGCGCCTGGACCAGCAGACCCTCGTCGACGCGGCGTTCGGCCAGCAGGAACTGCGGGTTCTTGTCGAGACCGCGCTTCTTGGCGACATCGGCCAGCATCTTGCGCTCGACGACGCTCTGCAGCGCCGCCTGCTCGACCAGCTTCTTGGGCGCGTCGGGCGGGATGCGCCCCTGCAGCGTCTGCAACTCGCCGTTCAGCTCGTGGACGGTGATATCCTCGCCGTTGACGGTGGCGACCACCTGGCCGGTCGGCACCTTGGCCTTGTCGTCGCAGGCGCTGAGCAGCGCTAGCATGGCAACGCCGCCGATCAGTCCCGCCGTCTTCGACACCAGCATCGTCGTCTCCCTAGAATAGTGGCGCGGATAGACCGTGGCGGCGCGCCCGCGTCAAGTTTTAAGCCCCAGCAACGCCCGCGTCATCACCAGCGCCTTGGCCGGCTGCCGCCGCCACAGCCGCAGCGCGATCTGCGACGCCGCCACGCCCCAATGCACGGGCAGAAGCCATGGCCGGTGCCGTGAAATCAGCTGGAGCTTCGAGCGCAGCAGATAATATTCGGACAGGTCGCTCCGCATGCCCTTCTGGCCCGACGAGCCGATCGAACCGCCCTCCTTGTGGTAAACAATGGCACCCGCTGCGAAAATCACCTCGAACTGCCCGTTGTTGCGCCACGCCCAATCGATTTCCTCGCAATAGAGGAAATAGGACTCCTCCATCTCGCCAACGGTTTCGACAAACGCGCGGGTCACCGCAAGCGATGCACCAAGCACGAAGTCCGTTTTGCGGGCCACGTCCGCGGCATCGAACAAGGTGGCTGCGGGCTGCCCGAATGCAATGCCGGCGGAGGTGCCTGTCCAGGCATTGAAGGTGCTGCCGTTCAGTGCCTGCAGCGTGCCCGGCCGGTGATAATAGCGCACGACGGTTCCGCACATGCCTGGCGCTGCGGCCGCTTCGAGGGCGGTGAGAAGCGCGGCAGGAGCACCGGGCTCGACAACCGTGTCGTTGTTGAGCAGCCAGACGTAACGGATAGCCGGGTCCGCCAGAACGAACCGCAGACCGACGTTGTTACCGCCGGCAAAACCCAGATTGCCGCCCGAGTCGATCAGCGTCAGCCAAGCACCGTTGTCTCCGGTTTCGCCCGGTTCGCACTGCTGCCACGTCACCGGCTTCGATGTCGGCGGCGTGCTGAAGCGGGCCATCTCGGGCGAGCGGGGGATGGCAAGCTCCTCCCCCCGCGCCCACGCGGCGATGCGCTCGAGCGAGCCGTCGCCCGATGCGTTGTCAACCACGATGACGCGCAGCGGGATCGTGGCGTGCGCCAGGGACTCAAGACATTCGAGGGTGTCGGCGGCACCCCGCCAGTTGACCAGAACGACGCCCAGCGTTGCGGTCATGTCCGCCGCCACGCCGCGCCGCTGGTCGCACCCGCCCGTGACACCCGCAACATTTCCCGGCAGCGCCATGCCCGGATCTGGATCAGCACGCCGATGCCGCGCCACCGGTTCGCGGCCCCCGACAACCGGTCCGACGTCAGCACCCGCGATGCGTGGACAACCCCCGACACGAGCACCGCCAGTGCCTTCGCCTGCCACACTGCAATCGAACGGCCAGCCGCGACATGATCATGAAAATCGTGGCCGATATGTCGCTCCCACTTACGGGTCAGCTGGGCGAAGCTCGTGCGCCCCGGGTGAAAAATCCGCATCGGCTCGACATAACGCGCACAGAAGCCCGCGGCATTGGCGCGCCGCCCCCAGTCCCGGTCCTCGGCAACCTCGATCCCGGCGAACGGTCCGACCGCGGCCAGCACCTCGCGACCGAGCGCAAGGTTGCCGGTGCCGGAGAACTTCATTTTCGCGATATACCACCGCTGGCGATAGGCGAAGACCGCCTCATAGGCTTCGACCGGAGTGAGGTGCTGAGGGTCGAGGAAATCAATCCGGACATCGCCGCCGACGACGGTCCGCACCGGGTCGGGATCGACTGCGTCGACGGCAGCCTGCAGCCAGCCGATTTCTGCCCGGCAATCGGCATCGATGAAGGCGAAGATCGGCGCGCGGGCCGCGGCCGCGCCGGTGTTCCGGGCGTGACCTGGTCCGGGCGCGGTTTCGACCATGAACCGCACCTGCGGGTACGCTGCACGGACAGCGTCGATGCTGATCCGCGAGCCATTGTCGACAACGATGACCTCGAACGCACCCTGGCGCAGCGTCTGACCCGTGACGGACGCGAGGCAGCGCGCGAGGAGTTCCGGCGTGTCCAGATGCGGGATGATGACGCTAACGACCGGCGTCGCACCAGTTACCACAAAATGCTCGTTTGCCACGCTAGTCCCGCTCCGGATTATCGTGCGCTGCGATATCGGCCGAAGGTTACAACCCGGCTAACTGCTTTACGTTGCAAGCTTGGCCATCGCCGCCGACATCAGCAGCAGCGACGAAACCCCCGGGTAGCGGTAGCGGAAGCGGGTCTCGTCACCCTCCTGCAGCTCGAGCAGTTCGTGGGCATGGGCGAAATGGCGGAGGTCGCGCTCGATCGACGGCGGCGGCAGCGCGCCATTGAGTTCGGTGTGCACGTCGTCGACGCTGAACCAGCCGTCGGCCGAGCTGCCGGCCCGCGCCGCGCCGACCAGCAACGGCCACTGGGCGCGGGCATCGTCGCGGCCGAGGATGGTCTGGATGCGACGCGGCAGCGAGGCGTTCCAGTCGGTCAGCACGCGCTCGACGGCAGTGCGGCCGTGGGCGGCATCGACGACGCTGCGCTTCTGTTCGACCGCCGCCATGCCGGCGCGGTGGCCGAGCAACCGCACCAGATAGGGCGAGCCGCCGGCCATGGTGGCGATCATCGCGGTGGCCTCGTCGCTGTAGACGATATCGGCTGCCTGCTCGCCGAGCGCCAGCACCGAGCGCACTTCGGGCTCGCTCAGCGGGCGCATCGGCAGGCCGACGATGTTGCGTCGGATGGAGGGGGCGTAGCCAACCAGCTCGTCGAGGTTCTGGGCGACGCCGGTCAGCACCAGCTGCACGCGGGCGGCGCGGTCCGACAGGTTCTTGATCAGCTCGGCAACGTCGCGGCGGAAGCCGGGATCGAGCACGCGGTCGTACTCGTCGAGGATCAACACGACGCGGGTGCCGACGACATCGGCGAACAGGTCGCTGACCTCGCGCGGCCCGAACTCGTGATCCGGCAGCAGGCTGTCGAAGGTCGCGCCGGCGTCGTTGTCGATGGCGGTCGGCAGGACGTCGCGGTGGTAGAGCATCGGCAATTTCGACGCGAACGCCCGGAACATCGTGTCGAACCGCGCCTCCGTGCCGCAACTGCCGTAGAGCACGAGGTAGCGGGCCTCGCGCGCCGTGTCGGCGAAGACGTGGACCAGGCTGGTCTTGCCGATACCGCGCTCACCATAGACGACGACGTGGACGCGCTGCTGCTCGATTGCGGCGATCAGCTGGGCGAGCGCATCATGGCGTCCAGCGAAGCGCTCGCGGGCGATCACCGGTTGCGAGGCGCCGAGTGCATCGCGCAAGGCGAGACGCTTGCGGGCTAGCAGCGGCTCGTCGCTGTTCTCGATGTCGTCCGACGCGGTGGCGGCGAAGCGCGGCAGTTCGGCACTGGGCCGTGCGTTGGCCGGCTCACGCCACAGAGCGTCCAGAAAGGCGGGCCGCTGGCGCAGCTTGGGATCGATCGACGCGAACGGCGCGGCGCGGTCGGTATCCTTGGTAGCCACCTCGTCGGCACGGCCACCACGGGTCCAACGCTTCCAGATCATGCTCACGGCTCACCCTGTGTCGTCACCATCGCGCTGATAGGCCAGAACGGTACGCAAAGGCCACAGCAAAGCGGTAAACGCGACGTAACCAACTGCCGCAGCGGTTGCCGTGCCGCGCCGCACCATGCTAACCCTCCGGTGCGATGCGGGTTCGGATACCCGCGGCCACGAGGTGGGGTCCGGGTTGTTCAACGTCGACAAGCGAGGCCTCAGCGCCGGTGCCGTGACAATGCTGCTGGCCGCGCTCGGCGTCGCAGCGCCGGGCGGCGCGCAGAACACCGCGGGCGACGACCGGCCGGCGACCAAATCCGCCAACGTCGGGTCGGTCCAGGGCCGCGGCTTTCGCATCGGCGCGTCGCTCAAGACGTTGTACGACGGCAACATCCTGCGTCTCGGCGACGGCCTGCCGTTGCGGCCCGGCGCTTCGAAGTCCGACTTCCGCATCTCGCCGTCGGTGTCGGCGGCCTATGGGTTGCCCGTCGGCCGGCAGCAGCTGTTCATCGGCGCCGATTTCGGCAAGGATTTCTACGCCCGCAACAACCGGCTCGACCGCACCCGCTACAGCATCGGCGGCGGTGCCTTGTGGCGCGTCGGCCGCAGCTGTTCGGGCAGCATCTCGGGCGAATACAAGCAGCGCCAGTCGCTGCTGTCGGAATCGTCGGTCCAGACCGACAACACGCAGCGGGTGCAGGATTATTTCGTCGGCGGCGAGTGCGCGCCACCGGTCGGACTGGGGTTCGGCGGCAGTATCAGCCGCAGCGTCACCGACAACGTAAATCCGGCCCGCCAGGTGCAGGACTCGCGTGACTGGACCTACGATCTTCACCTGAACTACGGCTCGCCGGGACTGGGCAATTTTTCGCTCGGCGGCGGATATTCGCACTATGATTACCCGCGCCGCACCCTGTTCGTGCAGTCGGGCGGCGGGCTGCAAAGCATATCGGACAAGCTGGACAATTATCAGGCGCGGGTCAGCTATTCACGGGCGATCGGCACCCGGCTTAGCGTCAGTGGCTCGGCATCCTACGTCAAGGTGGTGCCCAACCCGCGCGAAGTCCTGAACCTAATCCAGCTGCCGAGCGGGTTAATCGAGGCGCTGCCCAACGCGCGTGCCAGTTACAGCGGACCGGGCTTTTCGCTGTCGGCCCAGTATCGTCCGAACGCGCGTGTGGGCACCAGCCTGTCGGCGTCGCGCAATGTCTCGTCATCGAGAAATGTCGGTGCGCGGTTCAACATCCGCGACAATGTCGCGGGCGAGGTCACCTATCGCTTCGGTCCGGCCATTGACACCGCGGTCGGCGCGAGTTGGGATCGTCGCCAGTACAAGGGCGGCTTCGCGACGTTCGAGGAGCCGCTGGTGCGGGTCGAGGACAAGATCACGCGCGCTTATGGGCGGGCCAGCTATTCGCCGCGCGAACTCTATGCGGTGGACTTCGAGGTCGCGCACCAGTGGCGCAGTTCGAATCCGTCGATCTATAACTATGACAGCACCACAGCGTTCGTGACGCTGCGGGTCAAATTCGGGAGAGGTTGATGCGGGGCTTGAAAGCGGTGTGGCGGGGCGCGGTGGCGCTGCTTGCCGGACTGGTGCTGGCGGTTCCGGCCGTCGCGCAGCAGGTCGGCTATGTGCTCGGCCCCGACGACACGATTTCCGTGGCGGTCTATGGCCAGACCGATGCCGGGGTGCAGACGCGGATCAAGCCCGACGGCACGATCGTCATGCCGCTGATCGGCAGTGTCCAGGCCTCGGGACAGACGGTGATCACGCTCGCCGACCTGGTGAAGAAGAAGCTCGTCAGCGGTGGCTATTTCAAGGATCCGATCGTCAACGTCGAGGTCGGTGCCTATGTCAGCAAGACGGTCAATGTCGCCGGCAAGGTCGGCAATCCCGGGCTTTATCCGCTCGACCGCAACTACCGCGTGCTGGAGCTGTTGCTGAAGGCGGGCTGGGTCAAGGACCAGGGCGCGAACTTCGTCTATCTGCGCCGCGCCGACGGCAAGGAAACGCGCCTCGAGACCGAGGCGCTGGTGCGCGGCGCGCTGGACAAGGATCCCTATCTTCAGCCTGGCGATACGCTCTACGTGCCGGACGCCGAGACGTTCTATGTCTATGGCCAGATCAACAAGCCGGGCGCGCTGCCTATCCTGCCCGGCATGACGGTACGGCAGGCGCTGGCCCTGGCGGGCGGTGTCACCGCCACCGGCAACGACAAGAAGATCGGTCTCTACCGCGTCGGCTCCAAGGAAAAGGACGAGATCGAACTCGATGCGCTGGTCCAGAAGAACGACATCCTCGTCATCAAGGAACGTCTGTTCTGAACCGGCCGACGTATAGGATGGATGACGGCGGCCGTTTCGCCGTGTATGCGCGGCCCGCCATCGGCGGCTCCCGGGGTCCGGGTTAGCGGAGCGAGTTAGCATGAGTTTGATCCAGTTCCTGCGGATCCTGATTGCCCGGCGATGGATCATCATCGGTTGCCTGGTGGCGGTGACGCTGATCGCGCTGGCGGTCGCTTCGCGCTTGCCGCAGCGTTATCCGGCGACCGCGCGCGTCATGCTCGACGTCATCAAGCCCGATCCGGTGACCGGTGCGGTCATCGCCACGCAGTTCGTCCGCGGCTATACCAAGACGCAGACCGAGCTGATCCGCGACTACCGGGTCGCGGGTGAAGTGGTCGACAAGCTGGGGATCGCCAACCGCCCGGAAGTAGTCGCGGAATTCGAGAAGCACGCCGACGGCAACAACGATATCCGCCGTTACCTGGCACAAAAGATCATCGACCGGACGGAAGCAAAGCTGGTCGAGAGCAGCAACATCCTCGAAATTACCTACGAGGCGGCGAACCCGGTGATCGCCAAGAACACCGTGACGGCGCTGCGCGAGGCGTACATCGACGCAAGCTTGCGCTTCCGCACCGATTCGGCCGGCCGCACCGCCGACTGGTTTCGGCAGCAGGCGGAGAAGGGACAGGCTGCACTCGTCGAAGCCGAGACTACGAAGTCGAAGTTCGAACGCGAAAACGGCCTGGTCACCGGCGGCAACGGCGTCGATGCCGAGACCGCCAAGTTGCAGGGTCTGCAATCGGCCGTGCTGGCCGCGCGGAGCAACGTTGGCCAACAGGATTTCGCGCTGGCCCAGACCGCGGGAAGTACCGGCATGGTCGAGAGCCTGAAGATGCAGCTGGCCAACGTCGACGGCCAGATCCAGCAGGCCAGCGACCGGCTCGGCAGTTCCCACCCGCTGTACCAGGCGCTGATCGAGCGGCGGAAGTTGCTGCAAGGCCAGTTGTCGCGCGAGCAGGCGGCCTCCCGCGCCGTCGGCGGCACCGCTGCGGCGGCGTCGCGCAAATCGATGGCGTCGCTTGAAAGCGAGTATGAAGCGCAAAAGGCCAAGGTGCTGGGCATGAAGGACAAGCTCGACCGGCTCGGCACGCTGCAGCGCGAAGTCGACCTGCGAAAGTCGCAGTATGAGCGCGCCGCCGCGCGGACCGCCGATCTCAAGCTGCAGGCCGATGTCGACGAAACCGGGCTGGTGCCGCTCGGTGCTGCCGTCGGCAGCGGCCGACCGTCGTTCCCCAATATCCCGTTCATCGGCATGCTGGCGGCATTCGGCGGCCTGGCGCTGGGGTTGATCGCGGCGATTTCCGTCGAATTGCTCGGCCGCCGTGTCCGCGGTAGCGAAGACCTTGTCTATGCCGCAAAGGTGCCGGTGCTCGCGATCATCGCCGACGAGCCGCGCTCACCGTTCCGCGACTGGATCCGTCGGATCTTGACGCGCAATCGCAACGACGCCCTGCAACCGGCGCAATAAGGCAAAGCAAATCGTGGATACCGATAGCCAGATGCCGCGCGTCGACGACGGCAGCGCCGATGCCGACGCGCCGATCCGCGATGCGCTGCAGCGCCTTGGCCTGCTGACCGATGAGGAGGTCGCACGGGTCGAATCGCACCAAGCCGAGCGCAATCTCGATTTCGATCAGGCGGCGCTCGAGCTCGGCTTCATCGGCCCCGACGAACTCGACCGGGCCCGCGAGCAGCTGATCAACAGTCTCGCGCTGCAGGGCGACCACCGGCACGATGTCTCGAGCGAGATCGTCGTGCTCAGCGACCCCGGCAGCGCGCGCGCCGAGGCGATCCGCCTGCTGCGCACCCAGATCATCGCCCAGCACATCAAGCCGGGCCGTCGCGCGCTGACGCTGATCGCGCCGGTGGAGGGGGCAGGGTGCAGCTATCTCGCTGCCAATCTCGCCGCCGCACTGTCGCAGATCGGCACCAAGACCTTGCTGATCGACGCCAACATGCGCAGTCCGCGGATCGACGCCATCTTCGGCATCGCGCCCGATGCGCCCGGTCTGTCGACCTATCTTTCGCTGCAGGTGGCGCGGCCCGAGCGGGTCGTGAACGCCAATGTCCTGCCCAATCTCTCGGTGATGACCGCTGGTCCGGCAGCAGCGCGACCGCAGGAACTGCTGTCGAGCTCGCGCTTCCGGGACGGGATGAACATGCTGCTGCGCGAATACGATATCGCGCTGTTCGACACGCCGCCCGCCAACGCCAGTGCCGACGCGCTGACGGTTGCCGCCGCGGTCGGCCACACGCTGATCGTGGCGCGCCGCAACAATACTTTCGTCAGCGATATCGCGACGCTGGCCGACCAGCTTCGCTCGGCCCGCTGCGCCATCATCGGTTCGGTCCTGAGCGAGTTCTGATGGCGACGCTGGCGCCGGAACGTTGGGCGAGACTGTGGCCGCAGCTCAGCGCGCATTGGCTGCTGCTGCTCGGCTTCGTGGTCACGGTCATCCCGACCTTGCTCGCGCTCGGGGCCGGGCCGTGGTCGACCGAGGCGGGTGTCCACGGCCCGCTCGTCGTCGCGACCGGGATCTGGCTGGTCTTCCGGCGCATGCCACAGATCCGCGAACTGGCGCGACCGGGCAACCTCGGCATCGCGCTGGCGCTCCTCGTACCGGCGGTCGCTCTTTATGTCTTCGGCCGCGCCTATGATTTCATCAGCGTCGAGGTCGCGGCGCTGCTGCTGGCGCTGTTCGCCGTTGCCTATGCTTATGTCGGCGGTGCCGTGATGCGGCTGATGTGGTTTCCGATCTTCTATCTCGGCTTCGTGATCCCGCTGCCGGGATGGCTGCTCGACCAGATCACGTCGCCACTCAAGATGCTGGTGTCGGAGGTCGTGGCGGGCGCGCTCGGCTTGTTTGGCTATCCGGTCGCCCGCATCGGCGTGACGATCTTCGTCGCCCAGTACCAGTTGCTGGTGGAGGATGCCTGCGCCGGCCTGAATTCGCTGATCAGCCTTTCGGCAATCGGCCTGTTCTACGTCTACATCCTGCGCAACACGAACTGGCGCTACTCGTTGCTGCTGCTGGCGCTGCTCATCCCGATCGCCATCGCGGCCAATTGCGTCCGCGTCGCGGCACTGGTGCTGCTGACCTATTATTTCGGCGACGCGGTGGCGCAGGGCTACCTCCACGAATTCGCTGGGCTGGTGACCTTCACGTCGGCGCTGCTGCTGCTGTTCCTGGTCGATGCGTTGCTGACGCCGGTGCGCAACCGACTCGCGCAGCCCGGCGACGAGGCGTTCGGATGATAAGTCGCCGCGATGCGATATTTGGCGGTTCGCTGCTCGTCGCGGCGGCGGGGGCGGCGGCGCTGACGCCGCGCCGTCACGTCGTGCTGCTGCCCAAGGGCCGCCAGCTCGAAGACCTGGTGCCGAAGCGCTTCGCCGGCTGGCAAGACGTTCCGTCCGATCAGTTCGTGCTCCCCACAGCACCCGGCAGCCTGAGCGATCGTCTCTACAACCAGACGCTTACGCGGCTTTATCAGTCGGAAACCGAGCTGCCCGTCATGCTGGTCATGGCTTACGGCCCGACGCAGAACGATGCCTTGCAGCTGCACCGTCCAGAAGCCTGCTACGCCTCCGTCGGCTTTCAGATTTCGGGGTCGGAGGTCGCGTCGGTGCCGCTCGGCGGGGCGGCGGCCCTGCCGGTCCGCGAGCTGATCGCATCGACCGACAGCCGGGTCGAACCGATCGTCTACTGGACCCGCATCGGCGATACATTGCCGACGACCGGCCGGGAACAGCGGGTGGCGAAACTCTATCAGCAGTTCGACGGGGTCATCCCGGATGGCATCCTGGTCAGAGTATCGACGGTCGCGCCGCCTGACGCTGCAACCTTCGCGACACTACGCGGTTTTGCCGCCGATCTCGTGGTCGCGGTCGCTCCGGCTGACCGGCCGGTGCTTGTCGGCCATACCTTGGGGCGCCTCCTCGCGGCCCGGTAGCCGGGCCGCGATTATCAGCGATTTTCCAGTCCGTCGAATGGCTTGAGCACCACCCAGATGAATGCCAGCGTCACCATGAACAGCGCCACGGCCCCCGCGTGATACAGGTTGTCGCTCAGCTTCAGCCCCTGGTTGCCAAGGTAGTTGGTACCCGCGCAGCCGACGGCGGCGACCAGATATTGCCACAGCTCGTCGCGCGCCTCGCCCTGCGAGCGCTGCAGGAACAGGACGACCAAGCCGGCGAAGACCACCATCGTCGCCCAATCGTACACCGTCTCCACCAACCATCCCCCGGATGTAATGTTATCGTGCTTGACGTATACTGGTTTGTAACCGCCAAGCCACTAGCATTGGTCTGGGGACCAAAAACTATGGGGTCACCTACGTCGATATTGGCGATGGGTCCTGGCTATGCGCCGGGACGATGAGGATTCTTCGCCGGCCATGAACGACGTTTCACTCCCACCCGAAGGCCTGCAGGCCGCTGGTCCCGACAAGACCGGCATGCCGCTCGACGTCGTTGTCTGGACCGTGCGCGCAATCGAATTCGGTGTGGTCATCGCTTCTGGCCTGCTGGCGATCAACCTGTTCCTCGAGATCCGCAACGCCGAGCAGGTCACGCAATACCACCGCGTCGTGGCGATGACGGCGCTGTCGTTCGCGGTCCTCGCCGAGACGGTCGGCTGCTACGATATCGACGCGCAATTCTCGCTGCGGCGCGCCTGGCAGCGGGTCGCCACGAGCTGGCTGGCAACGGCCCTGTTCATGCTGACCCTGGGCTTCCTGCTGAAGGCGTCGGATCAGGTGTCCCGCGCCTGGGTGATCGGCTGGTTCGTCAGCGGCGGCGCGACGCTGCTCGCCACCCGCGGCTTGATGACCGTATGGGTCCGGCGGCTGAAGCGGCGCGGCACTTTCGATCAGCGCGTCGCGATCTTCGGCGCCGGGTCGCAGGGCGCGCGGCTGGCGCAATATGTCCAGGCTCACGACAAACTGACCATCTCGCTGGTCGGTTTCTATGACGACCGGCGCGACGGGCGGGTACCCAAGGTCGCCGCCGGCATCCCGGTGCTCGGCAATCTCGAGGCGCTGGTCCGGCGGATCCGCAAGGGCGACATCGACCAGGTCATCGTCGCATTGCCGTGGTCGGCCGACGTGCGGCTGCAGCAGATCGTATCGCAGCTTGCCCTGACCCCGGTGCGCATCCGGCTCGCGCCCGACCTGGCCAGTTTCGCCTTTGCCTCGCGCCCGGTGGTGCTGCTCGGCGAGATGCCGGTAATGACCTTGTTCGAGCGACCGATCTCGGGGCTCGATGCGTGGGCCAAGATCGTCGAGGACCGTATCCTGGGCGGCATTGCTTTGCTGCTAGCAGTACCGCTGTTGCTGCTCGTCGCCGTCGCCATCCGGCTCGATTCGCCGGGACCGATCCTGTTCCGCCAGCCGCGCGAGGGCTTCAATAACCGCCCCTTTCACGTCTACAAATTCCGCTCGATGTATCACAACCGGTCGGAGACCGAGGAGATCCAGCAGGCATCGCGGGGGGATCCACGCGTAACGCGCGTCGGCCGCATCATCCGGGCGCTCAGCATCGACGAGCTGCCGCAGCTGCTGAACGTGCTGCAGGGCACCATGTCGCTCGTCGGGCCGCGGCCGCACGCCGCCTCGACCCGCGCCGGCGGCAAGCTGTTCTCCGATGTCGTCCTCAGCTATGCCGCGCGTCACAAGGTCAAGCCCGGTATTACCGGCTGGGCCCAGGTCTGCGGCTGGCGTGGCGAAACCGATACCGAGGACAAGCTCGTCAAGCGTTTCGAGCATGATCTCTATTACATCGAGAACTGGTCGATCTGGTTCGATCTCTACATCATGCTGCGCACCGGCGTGGCGCTGGTCGTCCCGCGGAACGCGTTTTGAGCGTGCCGCCGTGGCTGGCGGGCCGCCGCCTGACCCCGGCCGATCTGACCGCCGACGGCAATGCCTTCACCGCACTGCGCTGGCTGCTCGCCAGCACGGTGATGTTCTCGCATGGCTGGGACCTGACCCAGTGGCGCACCGGGCTCGACCCGAGCGTCGCGGTACTCGGCTTTCCGGTCGCCGGGCTGGCGGTGTTCCTGTTCTTCACGCTCAGCGGCTTTCTGGTCACCGGCAGCCTCGTCAAGCGCGGACCGGTCGCATTCGGCGTGGCGCGCGCGTTGCGTTTGATCCCGGGCCTATGGGTGATGCTGATCGTCGTCACGCTCGGCCTCGGCGCATGGGTCGGGACGCTGCCGTTCGCCGAGTATCTGCGCGACCCCCGGACCTGGCGCTACATCGTCGACAATGCCTTGCTGTTGACCGCCGACTACCGGTTGCCCGGGGTGTTCGAGAACCTGCCGATCCGCGGCGTCAATGGGTCGTTGTGGACGATTCCACAGGAGGTCCGCTGTTATCTCGTGCTCGGTATCCTGGGGGCCATCGGCGCGATGCGGTCGCGGCGCTGGCTGCTCGCGGCGCTGCTGATTGGCGTCCTGGTGCAGATCGCCGTGCCGCTCGACGCGATCCCGGCGCTCGACCGGCCGCGGCGGCTGGCGCTGTCGTTCTTCCTCGGTGTCGTTGCCTATCAGTGGCGGGGCGAATTGCGCTGGTCGTGGCCGCTGGCGCTCGCCGCGGTTGCGGCGGCGCTCGGGCTCGTTCGCGCGCCGTTGCCGCCGGCGGTGTCGATGGTCGCACTGCAGATCGCCTTTGCGTATCTCACCGGCGTCGTTGCCTTTCTGGGCCCGCCTTGGCTGAAATCGATCAGCCGACGTCTGCCTGACTACAGCTACGGCATCTACATCTACGCGTTTCCGGCGCAGCAGCTGGCCGTCGAGTTGGGTTGGGGCCGGACGCCGTTGAGCAATATCGCTGCCGGATTCGCACTGCTGCTGCCGTTTGCCGCTGCGTCCTGGCACCTCATCGAGAAGCCCGCGTTAACGCTTAAGCCACGAAGTGTTTTGCGTGTGGCGCCGCAAGTGTCGGAAAATCTTACACATGACAGCCAACCACGAAACCAACCACGCGGTAAATCAGTGACTTAGAACGATCAACAGACTGGCACGAATGTTGCTTGTCTTGCGGCGAGAGGCTTAAGGCCTTGCGTATCTGCCCCGTTTGGGCACACTGACCGAGATAAGGAGACTGTGATGACACTGTTGAAGAGCCTGACCGTCGCGACGCTCGCTGCCGGGGTTCTGGTCGCTGCAGTCCCGGCAACCGCCGCGGTTGTCACGTTCGCTCAGTTCCAGTCGATCGGCACCCGTGGCCAGACCTATTGGAAGAACGACGGCACGACGGCTTCGAACGGCTCCGGTGGCTCGATCTACACGGTCAGCTCACCGACCTCGACGACGCCCGGCAGCAGCCTGGTTAGCTTCTCGTTCCTGCAGCCCAGCATCTCGCCGTTCGTGACCAACGTCTCCGCGAGTTTCACGCTGTTTGCGTCGGTCACCAATTCCCCGGCCATCCTTGCTGCGGGCCAGCTGATCCAGACGGGCATTGCTGGCAGCTTTTCGTTCTTGACCACGGCCCCGCTGGTCGTCGGCACGAACTTCTTCGCTGCCGGCTCCAACCTTCTGACCGGCACATTCACCACGTCGACCATCTCCGGCAAGCGTCTGGGGACGTCGGGCGGCTACTCAGATTCGGGCACGCAGGGCGTGTCGCTGACCTACACGTCCGACTTCCTCAGCTTCGACCCCGCTTCGTCGAATGATTTCGCGATCTCGCTGACCGCCATCACCTCGGCGTTGCAGGCGGTTCCGAGCAACACGTCGCCGATCCGCGCGCTCCGCAGCTTCCGCGCTTTCAGCACGGGCAGCTTTTCGGCCGACCCGGCACCGATCGTGACCGCGGTTCCCGAGCCTGCCGTCTGGGGCCTGATGATCGTCGGCTTCGGTATGGTCGGCCTGCAGACGCGCCGCCGTAGCCGCAACGCTTCGGTCGTCGCCTGACATCGTATCGCGGCGGGACTTAGGTCCCGCCGCTCCGTTCTCGATCGGCGCGCCTGCGGGCGCGTTTTTTTATGCCCGCTATCCGGCGCGCCGTGCGGTGACGATCTTCACCGGCGCAACCAGCATCTGACCCTTTATAGCTCCCTCACCAGCGGTTGCGGAGACGGGGGCGGCAAGGATACGGCGGACGACGTCCATGCCCTCGACAACGTGCCCGAAGGCCGCGAAGCCCGGATCGCCCCCGGCTTGCGCATCGAGCGACGGGATCGGGCCGAGGATGATGAAGAAATCACCCGTGGCGGTGCCCGGCGCGGCGCGCGCCATCGACACGGTGCCGTCCGTGTGGAGGATGCCGGTCCGCGACGTCGGCTCATGGGCGATCGGCTTCAGCGAGCGCTTCGGGTCGCCGCGAACTCCACCCTGGATCAGCCCCAACCCGGGTGCACCGGGAAAACTCAGCGCGCGATAAAAGCTCGTCCCGTCGAGGCGTTTGTCACGGACATAGCGCAGGAAGTTGGCGGCGGTGATCGGCGCACGCTCGGTCTCGACGGCGATGGCGACAAGGCCGAGCGAGGTCGTCAACTCGACCCGCACCGTCACCGGACCGGGCGCGGCGGGCGGCGGCGGGAGCTCTACAGGAGCCGCCTGTCCCCAGGCCACGCTGCTCCACAGCACCGCGCTTGCCGCCATCAGGATACGCCGGTCGATCATGCCGGCACGATAGCGTAAACCCTTGCTGAATTGCCATCGCAGCTTGCAGGAGAGATCATGCCCGCCACCCGCCGCATCCTCGTCATCGTCGGCGGTCTCGCAGTTGCGTTCGGGATGCTGTTCGCCGCGCAGGGCAGCGGGGTGTTCCCCTACCCGCGCAGCAGCTTCATGGTGGACCAGTCGCCATGGATCGGCCGGGGTACCGGGCTGATGGCGTTCGGCCTGCTGCTGATACTCGTGTCGCGCCGGATGCGGCGCTGAGTGCTGGTGACCCCTACGAGAATCGAACTCGTGCTTCAGCCGTGAGAGGGCCGCGTCCTAACCGCTAGACGAAGGGGCCGCGCAAGCGAAGCGCGGAGTTACGGGGCAGGGGCGCGATAGTCAAGCCGCCTCCACCGCCGGGCAGTCGATCCGGGCATCCTTCAGCGCATCGGCGAGCAGGAAGGCCAGCTCCAGCGCCTGCGAGGCGTTGAGCCGCGGATCGCAGTGGGTGTGGTAACGGGCGGCCAAGCCCTCGTCGGTGATCGCAATGGCACCGCCGGTGCATTCGGTGACGTTCTGGCCGGTCATTTCGATATGGATGCCGCCGGCGTACGTCCCTTCCGCGCGGTGTACGGCGAAAACGTTCTTCACTTCCGACAGAATGCGGTCGAAGGGGCGGGTCTTGTAGCCGTTCGCGGCCTTGACGGTGTTGCCGTGCATCGGGTCGCACGACCAGACGACGTGGCGGCCCTCGCGGCGCACGGCGCGGACGAGGCGGGGCAGGGCGGCCTCGACCTTGTCGGCACCGAAGCGGGTGATCAGCGTGATCCGGCCCGGCGCGTTCGTCGGGTTGAGCAGGTCGAGCAGGCGGATCAGCTCGTCCGGCTCGAGGCTGGGGCCGCATTTCAGGCCAATGGGGTTGCCGACGCCTCGCAGGAACTCGAGATGAGCCGAGCCCTCGAAGCGAGTTCGGTCACCGATCCACAGCATGTGCGCCGAGGTGTCGTACCAGTCGCCGGTCAGCGAATCCTGCCGCGTCAGCGCCTGCTCATAGCCGAGCAGCAGCGCCTCGTGGCTGGTGTAGAAACTGGTGCCCTTCAGCTGCGGCACGGTATCGGGCGAGATTCCGCAGGCCGCCATGAAGTCGAGCGCCTCGCCGATCCGCTCGGCGACCTCCTGGTATTGCGCCGACCACAGGGAGCGACCGTTAAAGTCGAGGTTCCACTTGTGGACCTGGTGCAGGTTCGCATAGCCGCCGCTGGCGAAGGCGCGGAGCAGGTTGAGCGTCGCGGCCGACTGCATGTAGCCGCGCATCATCCGTGCCGGGTCGGGGGCCCGCGCTTCCGCGGTGAATTCGATGCCGTTGACGTTGTCGCCGCGGTAGCTGGGCAGCTCGACGCCGTCCTGGACCTCGGTATCGCCGGAACGCGGCTTGGCGAACTGCCCCGCCATGCGGCCGACCTTCACCACCGGCAGCTTCGACGCGAAGGTCAGCACGACCGCCATCTGGAGGAGCACGCGGAAGGTGTCGCGGATGTTGTTCGGGTGGAACTCGGCGAAACTCTCGGCGCAGTCGCCGCCCTGCAGCAGGAACGCCTTGCCGGCCGCCACATCGGCGAGCGCCGCGGTGAGGTCGCGCGCCTCGCCGGCGAAAACCAGCGGCGGATAGGACACCAGCTCGGCCTCCGCTCGCTCGATGACCTCGGCATCGGGGTAGACCGGGAGTTGCCGCGCCTCACAGGCGCGCCAGCTCTCGGGGGTCCATTGGCGATTACGGGTCATGACGCGGTTTCCTTGCGCAATTCGCGGTGCCCGCGCAAGTTCTAGCGCATCAGGACCAGTTCCTCGCTCATGGTCGGGTGGAGCGCGACGGTGTCGTCGAACTGCGCCTTGGTGAGCTTGGCCTTGATGGCGATAGCGACGGCCTGCAGAATCTCCGGAGCGTCGGGGCCGATCATGTGCGCGCCGACGACGCGGTCGGAGGCCGAGTCCACCACCAGCTTGTACAGCGAGCGCTCGTGGCGTCCGGCCAGCACGTTGCGCATCGGGCGGAAGTCGCTGGTGAACACCTTGACCGTGCCGAGCCTGTCGCGCGCCTCGGCCTCGGTCATGCCGACCGAGCCGAGCGGCGGGTTGGCGAACACCGCGCTGGGCACGCAGTCATAGTCGACGGTCCAACTGCGGTCGCCGAACACCGAATCGGCAAAGGCGTGCGCCTCGCGGATGGCGATGGGCGTGAGCTGGATGCGGTCGGTGACGTCGCCGACGGCGTAGATGTTCTCAACGTTGGTGTGGCTTTCGGCATCGACCGCCACGGCACCCTTATCGTTGAGTATGACACCTGCCGCCTCGAGGCCCAGACCCTCGATATTGGGTACCCGGCCAACCGCCCAGAGCAGCAGGTCGGTGTCGATCGGATCGCCGCAGTCGGTATGGATGCGGATACCTTCATTCATCTTTTCAATGCGTTGAAAGTTGCAGTTGAAGCGGAAATCGATGCCCTTGGTTATGCTGATGGTCAGCAGGCGGTCGCGGAGCGCGGGGTCCCAGCCGCGCAGGATGGTGTCGCCGCGGTTGACCAGTGTGACGTGGACGCCAAGCTCGTGGAAGATGCCGGCGAATTCGTTGGCGATGTAGCCACCGCCCGCGATGACGACCTTTCGGGGCAATGAGTCGAGGTGGAAGACCTCGTTCGACGTGATGCCATGCTCGGCACCCGGCACCGGCGGGATCATCGGGCGGGCACCCGTGGCGATCAGCAACTTGTCGAAGCTGACGGGCACGCCGTCGACCTCGGCGGTGTGCGCGCCGGTCAACACCGCGCGGCCGTGCAGCGTCGTCACCTTCTGAGCGTCGAGGTTCGTCTGGTAGATACCGTTCAGCCGGTCGACCTCGGCGTTGACGTTATCGCGCAAGGTCGCCCAGTCAAAGCTGCGCTCGCCCAGCGTCCAGCCGAAGCGCCGGGCATCGACCAGGTCCTCGGCGAAGTGCGAGCCATAGACGAGCAGTTTCTTGGGCACGCAGCCGCGGATGACGCAGGTCCCGCCGACCCGGTGTTCCTCCGCCACCGCAACCCGCGCACCGTGCCCGGCAGCGATCCGCGCGCCGCGAACGCCGCCGGAGCCGGCACCGATGACGAACAGGTCATAGTCGTAGGGCATGCGCGGGAACTCCGTGGGACAGCGTTGCAGTTAGGGGCGCGCGCGGTGCGGGGCAATCCGCCCGCGACGATGGCAGCTATGCCTAACCGAGCCGGGCGCGGGCCGCTTCCCAGTCGCGGCCGTCGAACGGGGTCACCGTCACCGCGATGCCGGTGGTGTCGTCGAGCGCGCGCCAGTTGACGCTATAGTGGCCAGGATGCGAGCGCGGGACGTAAAAGCTCTTGATCCCGCAGCAGGCGCAGAACATGTGCCGCGCTGCACCGGTGCCGAAACGATACTCGGTCAGCGCTGCGGCATCGGTCTGCAGGTTGAAGTCGCTCGCCGCGACAATCAGGTGCAGATAGCCCGTCTTCGCGCAGATCGAGCAGTTGCAATCGAGCAGCCCGATCGTCGCCGGCACCCGCGCCTCGAACCGCACGGCGCCGCAGTGGCAGCCACCTTCCACGGTCGTCATCCCGCCAACCAGTCGGCGATGTTCTCAACATAGCGCTCGGCATCGGCGCGTGCCCCCGGCGTAGTCACAATGGATTCACCCCAGGGCTCGTTAACGAAGCTCGGAGCGCCGGCCGCGGGATCCCAGTTGCAGTCGGCGAAATGATGGAAGCTGGCGTCCGCAACGGCGCGGCCCTTGCCGGACTCCTCGACCGCGACGACGAGGTTGAAGCGGCGGCCGGTCTGCGAACTCTGGCCACAGGCGACGACGCGCGCGCCAGGCAGGGAAGGAGGCGCCGAGATCGCGCCCTCGTGCGGGTGCGTCGGAAACCAGCGGATCGGCGACCCATCGGCGCGGGTGATCAGGGAATGCAGCGGGTCGAGGGCAGATATTTCCTGCGCGTCGCCGTTGTTGCCGGAGTGATAGTTCGGCCACAGCATCGGCGAGCCGGTGTCGTCCTGCGCCTGCCGCTCCGGATCCGCCTCGGGATTGGCGCTATGAAAATGTTGGGTCAGGCCGATACCCGGAATGTTGGCAAGGCACGATCCCAGATCCTGATGGTCTCGGCTGAGCAGCACGCCCCCGCCACGGGCACGGAAGGCATCGATCGCGGCGATATCGGGGGAGCCGAGCGCGCCGGTACCATCGACGCCGAAGATCCAGATCTGGTCGTAGCTGCCCGCCGCCGCAGCCCGCAGATCGACGTCGCTGCCATCCGGCTGGTCGAGGTCGCGCGCCGTCACCGCATGGCCGACGCTGCGGAGGTGCGCGGCGAGAAGTCCGAAGCGGCCGATGTGCCAGTCATCGTCGGTCGGCGGAATCGTCGTCTTGAGCAGAATGCGACTCATGGCCGGCTTTTCACCCGGGGAGGACGAGCGGCGCAAGGATCGTGTGGACATGCAGTTCGCCAGTCAGCGTGCGGTGCACCGGGCATTTCTCGGCAATGGCGACCAGCCGGGCGCGCTGTCCATCGTCGAGGCTACCGGCAAGGTCGAGCGACCTGCTGATCGCCTCGACCCTCGCCCCGGCGTCAAGGCAGTGGTCGCATTCCTTCACATGGTTGCGGTCGTGGGTCAGGCGCACGGTGACGCCGTCGAGGGGGATATTCTCGCGCGCCGCGACGATCTTGAGCGTGATCGCCGTGCACGCACCCAGCGCGCCGAGCAGCAGATCGTAGGGGCCGGGGCCGGCATCGTCGCCGCCGAACGCCACGGGCTCGTCGACGGCGAACTCGTGGCCGCGGGTGCGGACGATGGTGCCGAACTTGCCGCCGGCGCTGCCGACCAGCACTTCGCCCGCGTCGAGCCGATCGGCGGCGGGCAGAGGATCGATGTAGCGCTCGACCCACGCCGCGATCAGCGACGCGACATAGTTGGCGTCGCTCAGCCGAGTCAGCAGATGATCGGCCCCGTCGAGCGCGACGAAGCTCTTGGGATGGCGTGCCGCCTCGAAGATCGCCCTCGCATTGTCGATGCCGACGATCGTGTCGAGCGGGGCGTGCAGCACCAACAGCGCGCGTTTCAGCCCGGCGATCTGCGCCGCCGGCATCGCGCCTCTGGTGTGGTTCAGGAAGTCGGCGCTGATCCGGAACGCTCGCCCGCCGATCTTGACGTCGCCTTCGCCGTCGCGTTCGATCGCCGCGAGGTCGCCGTCGATGCGGTGGAGCACGTGCGCCGGATCGAATGGCGCGCCGATGGTGACGACCGCGCGCGCCTCCGGAACACCGCTGGCGGCGGCGAGGATCGCCGCGCCGCCGAGGCTATGGCCGATCAAAATCGACGGCGCCCCGACATCGCCGCGGAGATGGTCGGCGGCCGCGACGATGTCGGCGACGTCGGCGGCGAACCCGGCATTCGCGAAATCGCCGTCGCTGCCGCCCAGCCCGGTGAAGTCGAAGCGCATCGTCGCGATGCCATGCGCCGCCAGCGCCATCGTCACGCGACTGGCGGCATGGCCTTGCATCGTGCAGGTGAAGCAGTGCGCGAACAGCGCTACCGCGCGCACCGGCCCGACCGGCAGCTCGATTCGCGCTTTCAGGCGAACACCGTCGGCGTTGCTGAACTCGGCGATGCGGTGGGCCATGTTCACTCCTGCGTCGCTATTCGACCGTCACCGACTTGGCGAGGTTGCGCGGCTGATCGACATCGGTGCCTTTCAGCACCGCCACCTGATAGGCGAGCAGCTGGATGGGTACCGCATAGACCAGCGGCGCGATCAGCGGGTGAACGGCGGGCATCTCGATGGTAGCGACGCAGCCGTGCCCCGCCTGGGCAATGCCAGCGGCGTCGGAGATCAGGATGACCTGCGCCCCGCGTGCCTGCGCCTCGTGCATGTTGCTGACCGTCTTGTCGAACAACGGCCCGGCGGGTGCGATGACGATCAGTGGCACTTGCTCGTCGATCAACGCGATCGGCCCATGCTTCATCTCACCCGACGCGTAACCCTCGGCGTGGATGTAGCTGATTTCCTTGAGCTTGAGTGCGCCCTCCAGCGCCATCGGATAGTCGACGCCGCGGCCAAGGTAGAGCACGTCGCGGGCCTGTGCGACGAGGTGCGCGACCGGCTCGATTGCCGCCTCGCGGGCGAGCGCGGCATTCATCGCGGCTGGCACTTCGGACAGCTGGTGGACCAGCTCGGCTTCGGCGTCGCGGCTCAGCCGGCCCTTGGCGCGGGCGAGGTTGACCGCCAGCGCCGCCATTACCGCCAGCTGGCAGGTGAACGCCTTGGTCGAAGCGACGCCGATCTCCGGCCCGGCATGGGTGGGCAGCAGCAGGTCGACCTCGCGCGCCATCGAGCTGGTCGGCGAATTGATGATGCCCGCCGTGGTGATCCCCGCCGCCGCCATGTGATGCAGCGCTGCGAGCGTGTCTGCGGTTTCGCCTGACTGCGAGATCACCAGCCCGAGCACGCACCTGTCGAGGACCGGCTCGCGGTAGCGGAACTCCGACGCGACATCGACGTCGACCGGAATCCGTGCCAGCTGCTCGATCCAGTATTTGCCGATCATGCCGACGTAGGACGCGGTGCCGCACGCGACGATGGCGACGCGCTCGATCGCGGACAGGTCGAAATCCATCTGCGGCAGCGCGACCTGTGCTTCGACCGGGCGGAGATACGACTGCAGCGTCTGCGCCACCACGACCGGCTGCTCGTGAATCTCCTTGAGCATGAAGTGGCGGTAGTTGCCTTTGGTGATCATCGCGCCGGTCAGGCCGGACATCGTGACGGCACGCGCCACCGGTCGGTTGTCGCGGTCGAAGATCTCGACGGTTTCGCGGCTGAGCGCGACCCAGTCGCCGTCGTCGAGATAGGCGATCTTCTGGGTCAGCGGCGCGAGCGCCAGCGCATCCGAGCCGAGGTAGTTCTCGTGCGTGCCGTAGCCGACCGTCAATGGCGCGCCCAAGCGCGCGCCAATCAGCAGGTCGGGTTCGGTTTCGAACATGAAGGCCATCGCGAAGGCACCGTGGAGGCGCGGCAGCACCGCCGCCACCGCCTCGCGCGGCGATGCCCCGCGCTCGATCTCGCGCGCGACCAGGTGCGCGACGACCTCGGTATCGGTCTGGCTGCGGAACTCGCGCCCGTCGGCGATCAATTCGTCACGCAATGGGCGAAAATTCTCGATGATGCCGTTGTGCACGATGGTCACCGGCCCGACGATGTGCGGGTGGGCATTGTCCTCGGTCGGCGCGCCATGCGTCGCCCAGCGGGTGTGGGCGATGCCGATCCGGCCGGGCAGGGGGCTATCGGCCAGCCGCGCCGCGAGGTTGTTCAGCTTGCCCTCGGCGCGGCGCCGGTCGAAATGCCCGTCATGGATCGTCGCGATGCCGGCGCTGTCATAGCCGCGGTATTCGAGCCGTCGCAGTCCGTCGAGCAGGCGCTCGCTGACGTCCGTCGTGCCGAGGATGCCGATGATGCCGCACATGTCAGTGTTTGTCCGCCTTGCGTGCTGCCATGATTGTCCGAAACCGCGTCGCCCAGCCCGGCTTTACCGTCTGCGCGCCCCGCGCGAGCGCCAGGGCGCCCGCCTCGACATCGGCGGTGACGGTGCTTCCCGCCCCGACAATGGCGTTATCGCCGATGCTTACCGGTGCGACCAGTGCGCTGTTGGAGCCGATGAACGCGCTTTTACCGATCATCGTGCGATACTTCAGGAAACCATCGTAATTACAGGTAATCGTTCCCGCACCGATGTTGGCCCTGGCACCGACATCGGCATCACCAAGATAGGTGAGGTGGTTGGCCTTGGCCCCGTCGCCAAGCAGCGTGTTCTTGATCTCGACGAAATTGCCGATCTTCGCGCCGTCACCGAGCACTGTGCCGGGTCGCAGACGCGCGAAGGGGCCGACTTCGACGCCGGTTCCGATGGCGGCGCCCTCGACATGGCTGAAAGCGCGGATCGTCGAGCCGCTGGCGATGGTCACGCCAGGCCCGAACCAGACGTTCGGCTCGATGGTCACGTCGGCGGCAATCTGGGTGTCGTGGGCGAACCACACCGTCTCCGGCGCAAACAGCGTGACTCCGGCGGCCATCATCTCCGCCCGCCGCCGCGCCTGCCAGCCCGCCTCGACGGTCGCCAGTTCGGCACGGGAATTGACGCCCGCCACTTCCGCGGCTCCGGTCTCGATGACGCGAACGGACAGGGCGGCGAGGCCGACGATATCCGGGAGGTAATACTCGCCCGCGGCATTGGCGTTGCCGACGCGCGCCAGCAGGGGCCACAGGTCGCGCGATCGCACCGCCATCAGTCCAGAATTGCACAAGGTGACGGCGCGCTCCGCGGCAGTCGCGTCCTTGAACTCGACCATCTTCTCGATAATGCCGTCGGTTGAGAGGATACGCCCGTAAGCTGCCGGATCGGCAGGGCGAAACCCCAGCACCACGGCGGCGACGTCGCTGCTCAGCGCGTCGAGCATCCGTTGCATCGTCGCGGTTTCTACGAGCGGCACGTCGCCGTAGAGGATCAGCACGCTGCCGTCGAAGCCGGCCAGCGCCGCCTCGGCCTGCGCCACGGCGTGGCCGGTGCCCAGTTGCTCGGCCTGGACCGCAACCACCACACCGCTGCCGGCCAGCGCGGCCTCGACCTGGTCGCGTCCTGCCCCGACCACGACAACCGTTGCAGCCGGCTGCAACGCATCGACGCTGGCCAGCAGGTGGCGCAGCATCGGCCGCCCGGCGAGCGGGTGCAGCACCTTGTGCAGCCCCGACTTCATCCGCGTCCCCTGGCCAGCGGCAAGCACGATCGCGGCGACGGGGCGGGGGTGGCTCACGGCGCGGGCTTTCGCATATCGACCTTGTCTTTTCCAGCCGGAGCCGTGACGGAGCGGCGATGCACGCGAAACTCGTCATCTTCGATCTTGACGGCACCTTGGTTGATACCGCGCCGGACCTGTGTGCGGCGCTGAACCACGCGCTGGCGGCCGTAGGACGGCCCGGCGTCGACGCGGCCACCGTCCGCCATCTCGTCGGCCACGGCGCGCGAGTCCTGATCGAGCGCGGCCTGGCGCAATCGGGGGCGGTTGACGAGGCCATTGCGCAGCTTGCGCTACCAGCGTTCCTGAGCTTTTATACCGATCACATCGCCGACGGGTCGCAGGCCTATGCCGATGCAGCGGCAGCGATGGACGCGCTGGCCGCGCTGGGAATCACATTGGCGATCTGCACCAACAAGCCGGTGGCGCTGGCCAATCAGCTGATCGCCGCGCTCGGCTGGCGCGGCCGGTTCGCAGCGGTGCTCGGCGGCGACAGCCTGGCCGTGCGCAAGCCCGATGGCCGCCATGTCGCGGCGACCGCCGAAGCCGCCGGCCATGCGCTCGCCGACGCCGTCTTCATCGGCGACACCAGTGTCGATGTCGCGGCGGCGCGCAACGCCGGGGTGCCAGTCATCGTTGTTCGATTCGGCTTTGCGGACCGGCCAGTGGACGAGTTGGGTGCCGACGCGATTATCGACGGCTTCGAGGACCTGGTCGAAGCGATCGGCCGGCTCGACTAGGCGCGTTCGCGCACCTTCACCGCCTGCCACAGCGCTTCCTTGGCATCGAGGTCGAGGTGGGCGAAAGCCGCGCCCGCATCCGCCTCAATTGCCGCAAACCGCCGCTCGAACTTGGCATTGGCGGCACGCAGCGCGACCTCCGGGTCGATCTCGTGCTTTCGAAGCCAATTTACCACGGCGAACAGCAGGTCGCCGGCCTCCTCTTGCTGTTCTGCGGGCGTTGCGGCGGCGTCGAACTCGGCAAGCTCCTCGTCGATCTTGGCGCGCGCACCACCGGCATCCGGCCAGTCGAAACCGGTGCGCGCGGCGCGGCGCTGCAGCTTGTCCGCGCGCATCAGCGCGGGCAGGGCGAGAGCCACACCGTCGAGTGCCGCGGCGCGCGGTTTCTCCTTCGCTTTCAACGTCTCCCAGCTCAGTTTCTGCGACACGGCATCCGCGTCCGCCACGCCTTCATCAAAGACGTGCGGATGTCGCCGGGTCATCTTGTCGACGATGGCTGCGACGACATCGGTCAGCGTAAAGGCCCCAGCCTCCTCGGCGATGCGGGCGTGAAAAACGACCTGCAGCAGCAGGTCACCGAGTTCGTCGCGAAGCTCGACCATGTCATTGTCGGCAATTGCCTGTGCGACCTCGTAGGCCTCTTCGATGGTATAGGGCGCAATCGAGGCAAAACCCTGCGCGACGTCCCAGGGACAGCCGGTGACGGGATCGCGGAGCCGCGCCATGATCGCCACCAGAGGCTCGATCATCGGGCGCGGGTGATCTTGTAGACCGAAGCCGGCGGCAGATTGACGATCGCCGCTCCGACGCGTTGCGCCTCGAGGCCGAGCCGGTCCAGAATGGGACGCCGAACCGGGCAGCGCGGACCGTAGGTGAACTGATAAAAGGCACCGTCATCGCGCAAATGGGCGAAGGCGCCGCTCAGGATCTGCAACACCGCGCGGGGCGGCATCGCCAGCACCGGCAAGCCGCTGACCACCGCGCCCGCGCCGCCGGGCAGGTCGATCCGGCCCAGCCGCGTCGCATCCATTTCCAAAACGGTTGCGCGCGGCATTCGGAAACGCAGCAGGCGCGCGAAGTTGGCGCTCATTTCGACCAGCACCAGACCGTCTTCGGGGACGCCGCGGGCGAGCAGCGCATCGGTAAATACCCCGGTGCCCGGGCCGAGTTCGATCACCGGTGCATCGGCGGCGGTGATCTCGCGCGTGATCATGGCCGCCAACGCCCGGCCCGATGGAGCCACCGAGGCGACGCGCAAGGGATCGTTCAGCCATTCGCGCAGGAAGGCACCGGTGTCGGCGCGCTTAGGGTTGAGGGCAGGGTTCACACCACTCCCTTGCCATTCCCGGCGCGGCTTCGCCAGCGCCAACACACGTACACGGCTCAGTCCGATAATATATATTATGTAAAACATCGATCGCGAGCGTCATGTTGTCCCCAGATCGATGCGCAAGCCGTCGTAGCCGGGCTCGATGCCTGCCGGCAACGCCGCCGCCAGTGTCGTGAAGTCCAGGCTGTTGTCCATGTGGGTCAGGACCGCGCGCCGCGGCCGGTGTTCGGCGATCCAGCCCAGCGTCTGGTCGAGGTGGCTGTGCGTCGGGTGTGGGTGGCGGCGCAGCGCATCGACCACCCACAGGTCGAGCCCGGCCAGCGGCCCGGTCTCACGCAGCGCCTTGACGTCGGTCGAATAGGCCGCCGCCCTCCCCGCACAATCGAAGCGGAAGCCGAGCGTGTCGACATTGCCGTGGTTCTGCACGAACGGCGTCACGGTGATGGGACCGACAGTCAGCTGCTCCGGCATGACGTTGGCGACCGCCATCGCGGCGTAGAATTCGCTGCCGGCGAAGACGTAGTCAAAGCGACGATGCAGCACTTGCCAGGTTGCCGGACTGGCGTAGCAGTCCACCGGCTTGCCCGTATTGTGGTACACTTGGCGAAGGTCGTCGATGCCGTGGCTGTGGTCGGCATGGTCGTGGCTATAAAGCACGGCATCGAGTGTCGCGACGCCCGCATCCAGCAACTGCATCCGCAGGTCCGGGCCAGTATCGACCAGGATGCAGGTGTCGCCAGCCTCGACGAGGATCGAGGCGCGGCGGCGGCGGTTGCGCGGGTCGGCGGGATCGCAGACGCCCCAGTCGTTGCCGATCCGGGGAACGCCGCTCGACGTGCCGCTGCCGAGGATAGTGAGCCTCAAGGCCGCGTCGCCTTGGCGAACAGGCGGAAAAAATTGTCGGTGGTGGTCGCGGCGAGGGCCTCCGCGCCCTGCCCGCGCAGGCCCGCGACGAACGCCGCGGTGTGTGCGACGAACGCGGGCTCGCAGGTCTTGCCGCGCATCGGCACCGGCGCGAGGAACGGCGCGTCGGTTTCGACTAGCAGCCGGTCGGCGGGGATCAGGGCAGCGCTCGCCTGCAGGTCGCGGGCATTGCGGAAGGTCACGATACCCGACAGTGAGATATAGAAACCTAGTGCAAGCGCCTGTTCGGCAAAGACTTGGCTGGCCGTGAAGCAGTGGATGACGCCGATGAACACGCCCTGCTCCATCTCATCGCGCAGGATGCTGGCGGTGTCGTCCTCGGCGTCGCGGGTGTGGACGATCAGCGGTAATCCAGTGTCGCGCGCGGCGGCGATGTGGGCGCGAAAGCTCGCGCGCTGCCGGTCGCGGTCGCTTTTGTCGTAGTAGAAATCGAGGCCGGTCTCGCCGATGCCGATGACCTTGGGATGGCGCGCCGCCTCGATCAGCCGGGCGGCGTCGGTATCGGGATGGACGTCAGCTTCGTGAGGATGGACCCCGACCGTCGCCCAGATACCAGCCTCGCGCTCGGCCAGCCGGGTGATCGCGTCCCATTCGGCGACGCGGGTCGCGATGCCAAGCATCGTGCCGACGCCTGCCGCACGGGCGCGGTCGATCACCCCGGCCTGATCCTCGACCAGACCCGGATAGTTCAGATGGCAATGCGAATCGACGAGCATCAGGTCTCGACCCAGCGCGGAAACACCCCCTGCGGTGCAGGCAGCGGCGTGCCGGCAGGGACAATCGCGTCGAGGTGGGCGAAATCGCGTGCGTCGGGCGCGACGCCGAGCTGGTCGAGCAGCCGACCCGCTGCCTCCGGGATCGCCGGCTGGGCCAGGATGGCAATTCGGCGGGTGGCATCGAGAGTCGCCGCCAGCACCGCGGCCCGGCGTTCCGGATCGTCTTTCATGCCCCACGGCGCGGCGTCGGCGAAATAGCCGTTGGCGGCCGACACCAGGCCCATCACGGCCTCCAGCGCGCGATGCAGTTGCAACTCCGTCATGCTTGCGAAATAACTTGCGGTTGCGCCTGCAACATCCTTATCCGGAACGCCTTCGCCGCTCGACATTGGCGGCATCATGCCGCCATCCTTGGCGACCATGGTAAGCGCACGCTGCGCCAGGTTGCCGATACCGTTGGCCAGATCGGCGTTCGTCCGCTCGACGATCGCGTCATGCGAGTAGTTGCCGTCCTCGCCGAACGCCACGTCACGGAGCAAGAACCAGCGCAGGCGGTCGACGCCCAGCGTCTTGGCGAGGTCGAGCGGATCGACGACGTTGCCGACCGACTTCGACATCTTGATGCCGCGGTCGAGGACAAAGCCGTGGCCGAACACCGCCTTCGCCACCGGCAGGCCCGCCGACAACAGGAAGGCGGGCCAATAGACCGCGTGGAAGCGCACCACGTCCTTGCCGACGACGTGCAGGTCGGCGGGCCACCACTCGTCCTCGGTGCCCGGAAAGCCGGCTCCGGTCAGGTAGTTGGTTAGCGCATCGAGCCAGACGTACATGACGTGACCGATCGCCTCCGGCACCGGCACACCCCAGTCGAAGCTGGTCCGCGACACCGACAGGTCGCGCAGGCCTCCGGCGACGAACGAGCGCATTTCATTGACCCGACTGGCCGGCCGCACCCGCGTCGGATCGTCATAAAGATCAAGTAGTTGCTGCTGATACTTCGACAGGCGGAAGAACCAGCTTTCCTCGACCGTCCAGACCACTGGCGTGCCCTGCGGCGACAGGCGGACTGTTTCGCCGGCCGCGTCGACCGCGTCAATCAGCTCGGACTCGTCGTAATAGGCCTCGTCACGGACCGAGTACCAGCCCTCGTAACAGTCGAGATAAAGGTCGCCATTTGCCGCGATCCGGCGCCACAATTCCTGGCTTGCTGCATAATGGTCGGCGTCGGTTGTGCGGATGAAGCGGTCGTGGCTGATCTGGAAGGTGTCGGCCATCGCCTGGAACGCGGTAACCATGCGGTCGACATAGGCGCGGGGCTCGACGCCTTCGGCCCGCGCGGCTTGCGCGATCTTCAGGCCGTGCTCATCGGTGCCGGTCAGGAAGCGCACGGTCTTGCCGCTCAACCGCTGGAAGCGCGCGATCGCGTCGGTCGCGATCACCTCATAGGCATGCCCCATGTGCGGCGCGCCGTTGGGATAGCTGATCGCGGTGGTGATGTAGAAATGGTCGGCGGGCTTCATGGGGCCGGTCTTATGCGGATACGCCCTACTCCGCCAACCCCGCGACCAGCGTCGCCAGCTCGAAGGCGACCGCCTGCGGCTCCAGCGCCAGCGGCACCGCGCCGGCAGCGAGATCGTTGGCGCGCTCCCACAGGCCGACGGCGCGGACGCCACGCGCGCCGCTGCGGTCGCGGGCAGCCCGCGCAATATAGGCGGGGGCGAGGTCCAGGAAGGCCGTGTAGCGCGGTCCGGCGGCCTTGCCCGCGAGGCTGCGCGACAGGCTGAGCGCGCGGGCGGTGCCTTCTCCGCCACGTGCCAGGGCGAGCGCGTCCATGTCGCGGGTCAGCGCCCCGACGCCCGCCTCGGCAAGGGCAAGTGCTCGCCCCGGCGAACCCTCGGCGACCGCAACGAGCGCGGCGATCTCGGAGGCCGGCAGTTCGGAGCGCTCGGTCGCCAGCACGATGCCGACCTCGGTGTCGCTGAGCGGCTGAAACCTGAGCGTCCGGCAACGCGAGCGGATCGTCGGCAGCAACCGCCCCGGCGAATGACTGACGACAAGGAACAACGTACCGGCTGGCGGCTCCTCGAGGTTCTTCAGCAGTGCGTTGGCGGCGTTCTGGTTCATCTCGTCGGCCGAATCGACGATGACAACGCGCCAGTCGCTGAGCGCCGGGCGGTTGCGGAACAGTGGCTGCAACGCGCGGATTTCGTCGACCCGGATGACGGTGCGCAGCTTGCCCTTGTCGTCGGTCGTCCGGACGAGTCTCCGCAGGTCGAGATGACTGCCTGCCTCGACCAGTGCCGCGATCGGGTGGCCGGCGGGCACGTCGAAGCTGTCGTCGGCGACCGGCGGCCCGGCGGCGGTGGCGAGCGCCCAGCTCGCCGCGGCGCGGGCGAAGGTCGCCTTGCCCACCCCCGGCGGCCCGGCGAGCAGCCAGGCATGGTGCGTGCGACCGCCGAGAAACGAGCTTCGGAACGCAGCCGCGGACTCGCTGTGGCCGACCAGTTCAGTCATCGCCGCTATCGACGCGGGTGTGCGAGTCGACCTCGCCGACCGAAGGCGCGCGGTAGTTGGCGGCGGCAGGAAGGACAGGTGCAGCAATCAGCGGCTCGGTCTCGGCCCAGATTGCGGCTGCGACGGCATCGGCTGTCGCGCCGCCGTCGATCAGCTTGCAACGGTTCGGCTCGGCAGCGGCAATCTCGCGGAATCCCTGGGTGACCCGAAGGTGGAAGCCGATGTCATGCCCCTCGAACCGCCCTTCCCCGCCGCGGCGCCCTGCGGCACGTGCCAGCCCAGCCTCGACCGCGATATCGAGGATCAGCGTCAGGTCGGGCCACAAATCCTGCGTCGCGACATGATGGAGGTTGCGCAACGCGGAGTCGGCGAGGCCCTTGCCGGCCCCTTGATAAGCCAACGTAGAGTCGACGAACCGGTCGCAGATCACCCAGATCCCCGCGGCGAGCGCCGGGCGGATCAGCCGTTCGACATGGTCGGCGCGGGCGGCGTTGACCAGGCACGCCTCGGCTGCCGCGCTCCATCGGTCGGCGTCACCTTCAACCAACAGCGCGCGGACCGCCTCCGCACCCTCGGTGCCGCCCGGCTCACGGGTGACGACAACGTCGATCCCGGCCTCGCGCAACCGCTCAGCGAGGCGGCGTGCCTGGGTCGACTTGCCCGCGCCCTCACCGCCTTCGAGCGTGATCAGCCGGCCGGTCATTTGTTCAGGACGAGAACCCGGAAGGCACTGACGACGCGGCCGAAGAAGCCCGCCGGCCCGACATCCTCGGCGGCGACCAGCGGGATGCGCGTCACCGGCATGCCGGGCACCCCGACGACAAGTGTCGCGACCGCTGCGCCGCGCTTGATCGGCGCCTTCAGCGGGCCGTCATAGACAACCTTGACCGTGCGCTGCCCCGAGAAACCGCGCGGCACGGTAACCTTGAGGTCGACCGGCCCCATCAGGCCAACGGTGTCGGCGCTGCCCATCCACACCGGCGCGCGATCGATCACCTTGCCGGCGGGCGCGATGACCTGCTGCGTCCAGGCGCGGAAGCCCCAGTCCATGAATGCCACTGACTGGGCGATCCGCTCGTTGAACGACTTCAGCCCGGCGATAACCATGACCAGCCGTCGCCCGTCCTGCACTGCCGAGCCGGTGAAGCCGTAGCCCGCCTCCTCGGTATGCCCAGTCTTCAGCCCGTCCGCTCCCGCGACGCGGCCGAGCAGCGGGTTGCGGTTCGGCTGCGTGATGGCGTCGCCCTTGCCTAGCGTCTTGCCCCAGGTAAACGACTGGACCGGATAATACCGGCTGTAGAGGCCCGGAAAGTCGTTGATCGTGCGCTCGGCGATCACCGCGAGGTCCCGCGTCGTCACCCGCTCGTTCGCGTCCGGCCAGCCGTTGGTGTTGGCGAAGCGGCTGCCGATCAGTCCGATCTGCTTCGCCTTGGCGTTCATCAGCGCGACATACTGCTCCTCGGTACCGGCCAGCCCCTCCGCGAGCACCACGCAGGCGTCGTTGCCGGACAGTGTGATGATGCCCTTCAGCAGGTCATCGACGCTGACCTCCTCGTTCGGCGAAAGGAACATCGTCGACCCTTGCGAATGCCACTTCGCCCAGGTTTCGGGCCGAACGCGAATTTTCTGCGTCAGCTTGGCGTCGCCGCGACGAAGCATATCGAAGGCGACGTAGACACTCATCATCTTACCCATCGAGGCGGGCGGAATCTGGACGTTCTCGCCCTTTGCAAACAGCACCGCGCCGTTCGACAGGTCCTTCATGTACGCATAGGGCGCGGGCGTGGTGAACACCGGCAGCGGGATCTGAGCGAGCGCGGCGGCGGGCAACAGCAGGGCAGCGAACGCGGGCAGGACACGCATGGATCAGGGGGCTCCGGGCTTGGGGGCGATCAGTCGGGCGTCGGTGTAGCCCGCGGCCTGCACCCGCGCCAGTATCGGCGTCGCGCTTGTTGCGTCGGCAAAGGGTCCGAGCCGGACGCGGGTCAGGCCCGACGGTAGCCGCTCGGTGATGACCGGGCCGATGGGGCCAAGAAACCCGCTCAGCCACGCCGCCCGGCCGGCGTCGGACAGCGCCGCGACCTGGACGAACACCGTGCCGCGCGCCGGGCCGGGACCGGGCAGCTCGACCGTCTGTACGGGCACGTCGGCGATCGTCGCCTCGATGGCGGGGGTGACCAGCGGGGCAGCGACCGACGGGGCAACGAGCGGCGGGGCAACGAGCGGGCGCGGCGGCGGGGCCAGCGCCGCGACCTTCGCGCCGTCGGGGAACACCCGGCGCACCCGCACCCGCGCGGTCCCCGGCCGGTCGACACCGAGCAACTGCGCCGACTTTCGCGAAAGGTCGATGATTCGCCCGTCGACGAACGGCCCGCGGTCGTTGATGCGGACGGTCAGCCGGCGGCCGTTGTCTAGGTTCGCGACCTCGACGAAGCTAGGCATCGGCAGCGTCTTGTGTGCCGCGGTCAGGCCGTCCTGATCATAGGTCTCGCCGTTGGCGGTCGACAGCCCGTGGAACGTCGGCCCGTACCAGCTGGCGATCCCGGTTGCGTCGTAGCCGCGGTCATCGGCGGGCACATAGCTCTTGCCCAGAACGGTATAGGGCTGGCCGATCTTGACCCCGCCCGGCACCGCGCGGGTCGCCTGCGGGCGTGGCGCGTGCCCGGCGCAGCTCGCCAGCAACAGCAATGCGACGACGCTACTTGAGCGCATCGCCGAGCAGAGCCACCGATAGCGCGTAGAAGTTCGAACAGTTGTAATCGAGCAGGCGCCGGTAATTGCCGAACGTCAGATAGGCCGGCCCGCCCGGTCCGTCGGGCTCGACCAGCGTCGCCAACGTGTCGTCGCCCGGCCACGGGTTGCCGTCCGCGCGGATCATGCCGAGCGCCCGCCACTCGCCGAGCGAAATCCAGCGGCTGTGCTTGGTCAGCACTCGCACACAGTCGACCGGCTGAACCAGGTTCCGTACCCGCTCGCGGTCGAAGCCAGTAGGCACCTGCACCGCGACGCCCCAGCCCTGCCCGCGCCGCCAGCCCTTCGCAATGAGGTAGCGGCTGATCGAGGCGGCAACGTCCTCGCCCGAATCCCAGATGTCGGCGCGGCCGTCGCCGTCGCCGTCAGCGGCATAGGCGACATAGCTCGACGGCAGGAACTGCGGCTGCCCCATGGCACCCGCCCACGAGCCGCGCAGCTTGGCGGGGTCCGCCAGCCCCTTGTCGATGATGGTCAGTGCAGCGGTCAGCTCGCGCGTGAACAGCACCCGGCGGCGTCCGTCGTAGGCGAGGCTGGCGAGGCTGCGGACCACGTCGAAGCTGCCGGTGACCGCGCCGTAGCTAGACTCCATCCCCCAGACACCAAGCACGATCGACGCCGGTACGCCGCTCGTCGCCTCGAGCTCGCTCAGCTTGGCCTGGTAGCGGCCCTTTGCGGCAAGCCCTCGCGCTTCCCGCACCGGCTCCAGCCGGCGCGCCAGATAGTCGGTGAACAGATTGGACGACGCGAGGCCGCTATCGTCCGGCTGGGCGCGGTCGAGCGCCACGACGCGCGGTGAGTAACTGAGGCCGCCCAGCGCCCTGTCGAGAGTGGCGGGCCGGATGCCTTGCGCCTGCGCGGTCGCCCGGTAGCTGGACAACCATGCCTCGAAGCCGGTCTCGGCGGCGGGATCGACGAGCTCCGCGTCGATCAGTGGATCGGCTTTCACGATCTGGGCGCCGGCGGGCGCGGCAAGCAGCAGGCAGGCGAGAACGAGCTTCACCCCCGCAGCTAGTGCCGTCTTGCAGCCGCCGGCGCAATCGCCGACATGGGTAGCAACGGAGAGGTGGCCGAGTGGTCTATGGCAGCGGTCTTGAAAACCGCCGTGGGGGCGACTTCACCGTGGGTTCGAATCCCACCCTCTCCGCCAACCGCATCTGCGAACCTAGTTCTTGGTGGTGCAGCTGCCGGAGCCAGACGACGAGCAGCCCTTGCTGCAATATACCTTTGCGCTGTTGCCGTTGCTATCGGTGCACTCGGCGACAGATGCGCCCGAGCCGCAAATACCAGATCCGTTGCCGGTGGTCAGAGTGTAGGTGGTCTTGCCACATTTATAATCGATCGTCGCCTTGGACTGCTTGACCGGAGCGGCGATCGTCGTGGTCGCCGGCGGTGCCGCGAGTGCCGGCACAGCGAACAGTGCAGCGAAAATGAACAATGTCCTCATGGTCAAATTCCCCTGATTTTACCCACAATACGAGCCGTGATAGTATACCACATTGCCAGCCGGGTTACTACCACCCCGCCGATATCTCCGCTGTGACGGAGCCGCCGCGCCCGCCGCCACCTCGCGGGGGTTGCGCGCCGCGCTGCTTGAACTAGCCTGTTGTTTTTGCCGGAGTGATAATGACCAATCGTCGCGAACTGCTTGCCGCCCTGGCCGCCGGAGGGGTGGCTGTCGCCCTCCCCGGTGTCGTCCGCGCCGCTACCGCCTCGCCGCTCGATCCGGTATTGAAGCGGATCGCCGACGATGTCCTGATGAATTCGCCCGAGAGCGCGAGCCAACTCGGCCTCGACCGCGGCGCGATGGCGCCGCTCGCCGCGCGGGTCAGCGACCTCAGCCTTGCCGCCCGCGCCCGTGACGCCGCACGTCTGGCCGGCTATCGCAGGCAGCTGACCGCGCTTGACCGCGCCAAGCTGCCAGCAGCGGACCAGACCCGTTACGACACCGTGCTCTATGCGCTCGACGGGTCGCTGGCGGGCACCCGCTTCGGCTATGGCGGCGTCGGACTCGGCGGCGGTGGACCGTATGTGGTCAGTCAGCAGAACGGCACCTATTCGCAGTACGGCGAATTCCTCGACACCGCGCAGCACATCGAGACGCGCGGCGATGTCGATGCTTATCTCAGCCGCCTGTCGGGCTTTGCGAAGCAGCTCGATCAGGAGACCGAGACGATCAAGGCCGATGCCGCGAAAGGCGTGGTCCTGCCCGATTTCCTGATGGCCAACACGCTGGTTCAGGAGCGCGGGCTGCGCGCCACTCCGGCGGGGCAGCAGCGCGTCGTCACCGGCCTTGCCGCCCGCGCCGCCAAGGTTGTGGCGCCCGACCCCACGGCACGCGCGACGAAAATCATGGAAAGCGAGTTCTACCCGGCCCTCGACCGGCAGATCGCGGCGCTGGCGGCGCTCAAGACCGATGACCGCGCGGGCGTCTGGAAGCTGCCCGACGGCGACGCTTATTACCGTTGGCTGCTCAAGGCCGCGACGACCACCGACCTCGACCCGGAGACGGTCCACCAGACCGGGGTGCGCCAGAACGCCGAACTCGATGCGGAGATGGATACGCTGCTGCAAGCACAGGGTGTCACCGGCGGCACCGTCGGCGAGCGCGTCACCGCGCTGGCGAAGGACCCGCGCTTTGCCTACCCCGACAGTGACAAGGGCCGCGCCGACGTCATCGCCTATTGCCAGGCCGCGATCGACACGGCGCGGGCGCAGATGCCCAAATTGTCGAAGCTGGCGCTCAAGGCCGCGGTCGAGGTTCGGCGCGTGCCGGTCGACATCCAGGACGGCGCGGCGCTTGGCTACATGAACTTTGCCAGCCTCGATGGCTCGCGACCGGCGATCTACTACATCAACCTGAAGGACATGAGCTTCTGGCCGCGCTTCCAACTGTCGACGCTGACCGCGCACGAAGGGCTGCCCGGCCACGCCTGGCAGGGCGCGTATCTGGCCGAGCACAAGGACGAGATCCCGCTGATCTATTCGCTGATGAACTTCAGCGCCTTTACCGAGGGCTGGGCGCTCTACGCCGAGCAGTTGATCGACGAGAGCGGCGCGTACGACGCCGACCCGTGGAGCCGGCTCGGCTACCTGCAGGCGCAGCGTTTCCGCGCCGTCAGGCTGGTCGTCGACACCGGCCTTCACGCCAAGCGCTGGACCCGCGACCAGGCCGTCGAGTTCGTCGTCGCCAACACCGGCCGTTCGAAGGGGTCGGCGACCAGCGAGATCGACCGCTACTGCGCCTCGCCCGGCCAGGCGTGCAGCTACAAGACCGGCCACAACGAAATCCTGCGGCTGCGCGCCCTCGCCAGGGCAAAGGTCGGCCCGGCGTTCGACGTGCGCGACTTCAACGATACGCTGGTGCAGACCGGCGGCGTGCCACTGAGTGTGCTGGCAAACGTGGTGGAGCGGCGGTTCGGCCTCGCGTGAACTGTTCCACGTGAAACACGAAGGGTTCGTTCCACGTAGAACAAACGGCTAGAATGTCACCACCGCCTTACCGGTGATGCGGCCGGCGGCCATCGCGTCGAACGCCTCGTCGGCACGCTCGAGTGGCACCGTGAGCCCGATGTGCGGGGTCAGCTTACCCGCTGCTGCCAGCGCGTCGATCGCGCGGCGGTGGCGCGCGCCCGCCGACGCGTCCTGACGCCCGGCCTCGCCGGCACGGACGCCGACGATCTCGGTGCCCTTGAGCAGCAAGCGGTTAAGCGGCACCTTGGTGGGCGGCCCCCCGGTGAAGCCGATGACCAGGTAGCGGCCACCCCAGCGCAGCGTCTTAAGCGCCGGCAGGGCGAGCGCGCCACCGACGGGATCGAACACGATATCGATGTCCTTCAGCCCGTCGAACCCGGGCGCGGCGCGGTCTATGGTCAGCACCGTGTCGGCTCCGGCGCCGAGCAGCAACGCCGCCTTGGCCGGATCGCTGGTTGCCGCCTGGACCGCCGCGCCCTTCGCGCGGGCCAGCTGCACCGCCGCCCAGCCCATGCCGCCGCCCGCGCCCAGCACCAGCACGCGCTCGCCCGCCCGCAGCCGCCCGCACTCGACCAGACCGACCCAGGCGGTCAGCGCGCCGACGGTGAAGGCCGCCGCCTGCGCGTCGTGCATCCCCGGCGGCAGCGAACGCACCGCCGCCAGCGGCAGCGTCAGCCGCTCGGCCAGACAGCCGGAGCGCGCACCGACGACGACGCGCTCGCCGATCAGTTCGCCAGACACGTCCTCGCCGACCCTGATAATGTGTCCGGCCCCCTCGACGCCGGCAACGAACGGCAGCGCCGGCCTGAACTGGTAGCCGCCCGACAGCATCAGCAGGTCGGGATAGTTGAGCGCAGCCGCGGTCATCGCCACCGTTACCTCGCCAGGGCCGGGGGCGGGCGGCTCAGGCCAGTCGGCCTCCAGCCTTGTGCCCGACCGGTCCTCGCTCAGCTCATGACAGACCAGCGCGCGCATGGTGTCTCCCTCGGGCCTACCATGCGGCGGTGACTTGCGGCTATCAAGGCGGCGGGGAGAGTCGCGGATGACCAACGAGTGGAGCTTCGGCGCGATCTTCGCGCGGCTGGGCGAGGTGGTGGACGGCGACACGCCAGCACTGATCCACGGTGACCATGTCACGCGCTGGCGCGATTTCGACCGCCGCACCAACGCGCTGGCGGTGGCGTTCCTCGCGACCGGAGCGCAGCCCGGCGACAAGGTCGCGCACCTGATGCACAACTCGCCCGCCTACCTCGAGACCACCATCGCGGCGTTCAAGGCGCGGCTGGTCCATGTCAACGTCAACTACCGCTACACCGGCCCAGAACTGCACTACATCCTCGACAACAGCGATGCCGTGATCCTCGTCCACGATGCCGAGTTCACCGGGCTGGTCGGCGCGCTCGACCTGCCCAAGCTGAGGCTGACGCTGGAGGTCGGCCCAGCCTTCGATGCGGCGGCGGAGAGCGGCGCCGCCCTGCCCTCCCAGGACCATCGCGGTGACGACATGCTGTTCATCTACACCGGCGGCACGACGGGCATGCCGAAGGGCGTGATGTGGGACCAGGCGGCGCTATGGACCCTGCTCGGCGGCGGCGGCACGCCGGCGCTCGGCGTCGCGGCCTGCGCCAGCCACGGCGAGCTGTTCGACCATGTTCGCGCCGGCACCGTCGTGTCGCGCAGCCTGATCATGCCGCCGCTGATGCACGGCTCGGGCTTCCTGATCGCCATCTACACGCTGGCCCGCGGAGGCTCGGTGGTGACGCTGGCCGGCCACGGCTTCGTGCCCCAGGAGGCGATCCAAGCCTGCGAAGTGCACAAGCCCGACTATGCCGTGATCGTCGGCGATGCCTTCGCGCGGCCCTTGCTGAAGGCGCTCGACGCGGGTGCGGGGTCTATCGGCTCGCTCAAGACGATGATCTCCAGCGGCACGATGTGGTCGCCCGAAATCAAGGCCGGCCTGCTTGGCCACAACCCAGCGCTGATAATTGTCGATGCCCTCGGCTCGTCGGAAGGTCTCGGCCTCGGCACGGCGGTGCAGACCAGCGCCAATGCGGGTGCGGCGACGCGCTTCGTCCACGACGCCAACACCATCATCCTCGACGAGGACATGAAGCCGGTGCAGCCGGGCTCAGGCGTCATGGGCCGCGTCGCGCGCGGCGGGTTGATCCCGCGCGGCTATTACAAGGACCCGGTAAAGTCGGCGGCGACCTTCGTCGAGGTCGGCGGCACCCGCTATTCGCTGCCCGGCGACTGGGCGACGGTCGATGCCGACGGCTCGATGATCCTGTTCGGGCGCGGCAGCCACTGCATCAACACCGGCGGCGAGAAGGTCTTCCCCGAGGAGGTCGAGGAGGCGCTCAAGACCCACGCCCTGGTCGAGGACGCCCTCGTCTTCGGTGTCGCGGACGAAAAATGGGGTCAGGCCGTAACGGCGGTCGTCGAGGCCCCCGGCGCCAACCCCGCCGACCTCGCCGCGCATGTCCGGACGACGCTCGCCGCCTACAAGGCCCCCAAGCGGATCGTCATCGTGCCACAGGTGCCGCGCGCGCCGAACGGCAAGGCCGATTATGCCCGCGCCAAGGAGTTGGCGGTCTAGACTATTTCGCGCACGGTCCCGTCCGTCGGCCGACGGTCGTCGCGGTCATCGTCATCGCCGTGCTGCCGGTCATCACGGTTTTGCCCGTCGTGGTAAAGCCCGTTGGCGTGAATGTCCCGTCGCTGACGGATTTCATTGTGCCGCCGGGCTGTTTGCAGGTCATCTCCGAATGTAGCCGCCCGGCCAGCATCTTGTAGCTGGTGAACGCGCATTCCTTGTTGGACTTCAGCATCTCCTGCAGGCCGCGGGCGGCTTCGGCGGGCGTGATGCAGTGTTTGACGCGGACGGTCTTGCCGCGCATCGCCGCGGCGACCTCGGGGGGCATGTCGGCCATGGTCAAGCTGTCCGTGGTGATCGCTATCTCCCACTGACCCGGCAGCACTGCTTGCGCCGCAACCGCAGCCGGCAACGCCAACAACAGCGCCGCAACGAAGATTCTCATACCGATCTCCCTGAATAGGCCAACGGCGTGCCCACCCGCTTCGGCGACGTATAGGATATTTTCGACCGAATCATTCGAGTTGCACTCGAAAGCCATGTTGCGTATCAGTGGTCCGCACTTTGAGAGGCGCTGCCATGAATGCCCCGACGCCGTCGTCCGCTTTCATTCCCGCCGACCTGCCCGAGCCAAGCTTTGCAGAGCTGTCGCACATCCCCGGCCAGATGCCGGCGAAGATCGGCATGCTGCGCACCATGAAATTCCTCTCCGACCCGCTCGGCTACAGTCACCGGATGGTTAATAGCTTCGGTCGCGTCTTCCGCCGCCAGGATTTCGGCGGCTGGGGCGTGACGATGATCGGGCCCGAAGCGAACGAGCTGGTGATGTTCAACAAGGACAAGATCTTTTCGTCCGAACTTGGCTGGGGCCCAGTGCTCGATCAGGTCTTCCCGCACGGCCTGATGTTGATGGATTTCGAGCAGCACCGGGTCCACCGCAAGACGCTGGGCGTCGCCTTCAAGCCCGAGCCGATGCGCCACTATCTCGGCAAGCTGACCGAGGGTATCGCGCGCGGCATCAGCGGCTGGCCAGCCCAGGGCGAATTCAAGTTCTACCCCGCGATCAAGGCGCTGACCCTCGACCTCGCGGCGGTGTCGTTCCTCGGCGTCGAATGGGGACCGGAGGCGCACAAGATCAACCGCGCCTTCGTCGACATGGTGCTCGCCGCCACCGGTATCGTCCGCAAGCCGCTGCCGTTCACCCAGATGCGCCGCGGCGTGAAGGGCCGCGCCTTCATGTGCGAGTTCTTCGGCCGCGAAATCCCCAAGCGCCGGGGCGTCGAGGGCGACGACATCTTCACCCAGATCGTCAATGCCCGCGACGAGAACGGCGTCGCCCTGACCGATCAGGAGATCATCGACCACATGAACTTCCTGATGATGGCGGCGCACGACACGCTCACCTCGTCGCTGACTTCGACGGTCTATTTCCTTGGGCGTCACCCCGAGTGGCAGAACCGGCTGCGTGCCGAGATCGATACGGTGAAGGCCGAGACCGGCGGCGCGCTGACCTACGAGACGCTGGCCAAGCTCGAACAGTGCGAATGGGTGTTCAAGGAAGCGCTGCGCCTAATCCCGCCGGTGCCGTCGATGCCGCGCCGGGCGCTGCGCGAGTTCACCTTCATGAACCACGTCGTGCCGGCGGGCAGCCACATCGGCATCAATACCATGGTGACGCACCGCCTACCCGACGTCTGGCCGCAGCCGGAGAAATTCGATCCGACGCGCTTTTCGGCAGAGAACTCCAAGGGTCGCCACAAATACGCCTGGGTGCCCTTCGGCGGCGGGCCGCACATGTGCCTCGGGCTGCACTTCGCCTATATGCAGACCAAGGCTTTCCTGTTCGAGATGCTGGGCCACCACCGGATTGAGCTGGCCCCGGGTTATGAATGCGATTTCCGCATGTTCCCGATCCCCAAGCCCAAGGACGGCCTTCCGGTAAGGATCGTCGCGCTTTGAAGATCGCTCTGTGGATCGTCGGCACCCTCGTGGTGCTGGTGATCGTTGCCGTACTGCTGGCCCGGACGCCCGACTTTCCGGTCGCGGAGGCGCGCGCCAAATACGCGAGCCCGGCATCGAAATTCCTGACGCTGTCGCCGGGCCTGACGGTGCACGTCCGCGACGAGGGGCTTCGCGACGGCCCGGCGCTGCTGCTCATTCACGGCTCGAACGCGTCGCTGCAGACTTGGGAGCCTTGGGTGGCGCGGCTTAAGGACCGCTACCGCATCGTCAGCCTGGATCTCCCCGGCCACGGGCTGACCGGCGCCGACCCGCTTCACGACTATTCGACGGCGCGCTACGTCGAAATCGTCGAGCAGGTCGCAGCGGCCGAGGGCCTGACGCATTTCACCATCTTCGGCAACTCGATGGGCGGCTGGGTTGCCTGGAGCTATGCCACGACCCACAAGGACCAGATCGAACGGCTGGTCCTGGTCGATGCCTCGCACCCTTACGAAACTGAACGGGCAGACCTGCCGCTGGCGCTGCGCATCGCGACGACGCCGGGCATTCGCGAGATCGCCGCGACGATCACGCCGCGCTGGCTTCTCGAGATGTCGCTCAAGCCTGCGGTCTATGACCCAAAGGTGATGACGCCGGCCATGGTCGATCGTTACTGGGAATTGCTGCGCTATCCCGGTAACCGCACCGCGACCATCGACCGCTTCGCCGGTCCGCCGGACAAGGCACCGGCGATGGGCGCGCTCGACGTGCCGGCACTGGTGCTATGGGGCCGCGAGGACCAGTTCATTCCGGTCGCCGCTGCCGAGTGGTTCCGCGGCCGCCTGCCTAATGGCCGGGTGGTCATCCTCGACCGCATCGGCCATGTCGGGATGGAAGAAGACCCCGATCGCAGCCTCGCGCCAGTGCTCGAATTCCTTGCTCAGACGACCACGGTTCCCGCCGCCCGGCCCGCGGCCAGATAGGACAGCATCCGCTCGGCGGTGGCGTCGGTCAGGCTGATCAGGCCGCGGCGCATGTCGTCGGGATCGATATTGCGCTCGAACAGTCCGAGGTCGCAAAGGTTGCGGATCCAGCGCAGCGCCGTCGTCGTCGGCACCGCGGCGGCGATACACAGGCTCGATACCGACACCAGTCGTCGCTCCAGCCGCGCCGCGGTCAAGTCGAGCAGCATATCCCAAGCAGGATCGGAGAACAGTTCGGACGGAAAGAAGCGTTCGCGCTCGCGGCGGCGGCGTATGACGGCGCGCACATAGGCGGGTTCGATCGCCACCTCGGGCGGGCCTGCATTCTGACTGGCGGTGGCAATATCCGACAGTGCGCGGGCGATTCGCTCCACCTCGCGGCCGAGCGAGTTCAACCGCTGGGCGTCACGATCAGAGAAGTCGCCGACTGCCAGCCCCTGCTGCTCGGGCAGCGCCGCAAGCACGGCGGCCCGAACCTCGTCGGCGCGCGCCTCTGCGTCGAGATAGGCGGCGACATTCGGGCTAAGCGTGATGCCGTCGACGTCGTCCGCCCCAATGAAGATCGCGCGGGGGGCGCCCGGAGCCTGCAACGCTGCCAGCAACGCCGCATCGGCAAGGCGAACTTCGACTACGACAAGGGCGATGTCGAAGCGGTCGGCCAAGGTCCTCGCGAGATCTTCGCCGGTTGTCACGGCCAGCGTCATTAGACCTTCGTTCGCGAATTGCCGGGCGTGCCAAAGCGCATCGTTTTCGCCGGCAAAAACAATAAACCCGTCAACCCCCACTAACAAATCCTTAAGCAGAAGGCCAATTGTTTCATTCAGGCTAGCAACTAGTCCCGAATTGTTACGCAAACAAACCGTTTCGGACGTTATCCACAGACAGTTGTGGAAAACTTATTACGGTCATGTATCGGCGGCGCTGGAGGGCGCGGCGCTGGACTTACGCTGGGGGGGGGCGGAATGAAGCGCAACGATATCGAACTGGCAGAACTGATCGGCGTTAGCGACGCCGTGGCAGGCGTCCGGACGATGATCGACCGGGTCGCGGGCAGCAGCGCCACCGTCCTCGTCACCGGCCCTTCGGGCAGCGGCAAAGACGTCGTCGCCCGGTTGCTGCACCAGCGCGGTGCCCGCGCCGCCCGGCCGTTCGTCGCGATCAACTGCGCCGCCGTTCCGGCCGAGCTGATCGAGAGCGAGATCTTCGGCCACGAGGCGGGCGCGTTCACCGGCGCGGGCAAGGCGCGGCGCGGGCGTTTCGAACTCGCCGACACCGGCACCCTATTCCTCGACGAAGTCGGCGACATGCCGCTCGCCATGCAGGTCAAATTGCTGCGCGTCCTCGAGACCCGGGTCGTCGAGCGGGTCGGCGGCATGATCGGCACCCAGGTCGATGTCCGCGTCGTCGCCGCCACCAACGTCGACCTCGGTGCGGCGGTCGCTGGCGGGCGTTTCCGCGAGGACCTGTTCTACCGTCTCGCAGTGGTCGAGATTGCCATGCCCGCGCTCGCCGACCGGCGCGACGACATAATTCCCCTGATCGACAAGTTCGCTGCCATGGCCCCGGCGGCGCGGCGGGTCGCGTTTAGCGCCGCGGCCCTCGCGGCACTGCGCGACTTGCCGTGGCGGGGCAACATCCGGGAGCTGCGCAACCTGGTTGATCGCGCCGGGGCGCTGCATCCCGGCGAGACCGTCGATCGCGCCCCCGCGCTGAACCTCGCCGAAAGCGTCGTGCGTGGCCTTGCGCCGCTACCCGCCCGCGCCGCGCCGCGGCCACCCGAACCCGACAATGCCGCCGTCGACCTGAAGCGCGTCCTCGACGCGATCGAACAGGGCTATATCGAGCGCGCCCTGCACAGTTGTGCCGGCGGCGTCGCCGAGTCCGCGCGCCGCCTCGGCCTGCGCCGCACGACGCTCATCGAAAAGATGCGGCGGCTCAACATCAGTCGCCTGCCCGCCTGCTAGGCAATCCCCCGCCACGCCGCGCCGAGCGTCCTCGCCCGCTCCGCCGCTGCACCCAGCAGTTCGGGCCGCGCTTCGGCATTGCCGGCGACGATCAGGGCGCGGAGCTCGCCGTAAAGCGTCGCCAGCGTGCGCGCGACCGGACCGGCGGCATAGTCGAGGCTGGCCTCCAGACCGTCGAGGATCGCCAGCGCCTTGGTCACCGAACGGATGCGCGGACCCGGCTGGGCCTGGGCAATGGCGCGCTCGGCCGCTTGCAGCGCGGCGCGCAGCCCGTCGCACAGCATCGCCACCAGTTCGCCTCGGGAAGCCGCCGCGACCCGCGCAGCGAGGTCGAGATCGCGATATTGATCGAGCGCACGAGCGGTGGCGGCCATGCCGGTCTCCCTAATTGTTGCTGTTGTTCCAGGCGTCGACTTGCTGCGTCAGGAATTCGCGGGTCGATCGGAAGCCGTTGACGGCGCGCTCCATCGCGCCATACTGTTTGGTCAATTGCTCGCGTAGCGTCGATGAGCTGGTCACGAGCCGGGAGCGCGCGCTGGTGATCGAGGCCTGTTCGCGCGCCTGGCGGCTGTCGGTTCCGGACGGCAGCGTGCCGCGGGCGCGACTGAGCGCCCCACCACTGGCGGTAAGTCCGGCGAGCAGCGCCTCGGCCCCATCGGGGTCCGCCGCCAGCGCCGCCGACAACCGGCCGTTGTCGAGTCTGAGCGAGCCGTTGCGCTGGGTACTGACGCCGAGCGACGCCAGCCCGTTGCTGCCGCTGGCGGTCAGGCTGGCGAGCTGCCGTGACAACTGCCGGAGCGTCGCGTCGCCGGCCAGCGCCCCGGCATCATGACCCGAGCGGGTCAGCTCCGCGGTCAGGCTGTGCAGCGCGTTGACCGCATCGACCAGGTCGCCGACCGCGGCCGCCAGTCCGCCGGTATCGCGGCTGGCAGTGAGCGCGACGCTACCGGTCCGAACCAGCTCCAGCCCGACCCCGGCGACGAGATCGGTTACGGTGTTGCTGCCCCGGGTTACGGCGACACCGTCGATGGTCAGCCGCGCGTCTGCGGCGCTACCGGCAACCGTCATCGCCGACTGGCCCGGCCGGTGGACAAAACGGTCGAGGCCGGGGTCGCCGGATGCGGTAACGATGAACGCCGATTTCGCCCCCGTCGGACCCTTTAGCACCAGTCGCGCGCCGATGCCGTCGTCGATCACCGAGGCTCGCACCCCCGCCGCCGACGCATTGATGGCCCGGGCGAGGCCGCTCAAGCTGGTGTCCGCCCCGACCGCGATGTCGACACCCGCTGCCGCACCGGCAAAGCCGAAGTCGCCCGCCCCGTCCGGGGTCAGCGTGCCCAGCGTGATGGTCAACGTGCCCGCGCCGATCGGCCCGACCGCATCGGGCAGCGCGGCCGCGACCAGCGACTGGCCGGTCGCCAGCGCATTCACCTCGATCCGGGTCGGCTGTAGCGTCCGCGTCGCGCCCGCCAGGCTGCGCGCGGTCAGCACACTGCTGTCGCTGGAGGCCGGCAGCGGCCCGAGCGCGCCGTTGCGCGTACGGCTGGCCATCGCCGAGACCAAGGCGTCCATCGCCGAGCTGACCTGGGCCATGCCGGAGATTCGCGCCGTGACCTTGCGCTCGCGCGCGTCGAGCGCATCGCTCCGCGGCTGGCGGTCGGCGTTGACCAGCGCAGCAATCAGCGCCTCGGTGTCGACGCCCGAACCGATGCCCAGCGAATTGGCGATACTCACCATGGCAGGGTTAACGGCGGGCGCGGAGCGATCTATAGCCGCTTTCCGAACTCGTCGAAGCGCGCCGCGGTCGGCACCGCCACTTCGGGCATCGGGGCCTCCGCATCGATCGCGAACACATAGGCCAACACCGCCGCCACCGCCGCATACAGGTCGTCGCGGATCGGCTGCCCGATACGCCCGGTGAAGAAGATCGCGCGGGTCAGTTGCGGATAGCGCAGCACCGGCACGCGGCGTTCGGCGGCGAGGTCGCGGATGGCGGCGGCAACGATGTCCCGGCCGCGCGCGACGATCACCGGCGCGGCGTCGCGGCCCGGCACATAGCGCAGCGCGACCGCGAACTCGCTCGGGTTGACGGTAACCACAGTCGCCTCCGCCATCGCCGGGCGCAGCGCCTGCCGGGCGGCGGCGCGGGTGGCGCGGCGTTGCGCCGCCTTGGTCTCGGGGTTGCCGTCACTCTCCTTCGCCTCGTCGCGAACCTCCTGCAAGCTCATCCGGAGCTTCGCCAGCCAGCGCGACCGCTGCCACGGCACATCGACAACGGCGATGGCAATCAGCGCAAAGGTCAGCGCGGCCAGCAGCCGCAAAAGCGTCGCGCCGGTCTGCGCCGCACCGCCGAATACCGACGCCGGCGCCCCGCCGAGGCCGAGCGCGCCGCCTACCGCCCACCACCCCGCCGCGCCGAGCAGCGCCGCCTTGACCACCGCCTTGGCCAGCTCGACCGGCCCCTGCAGCCCGGCCATGCGCTTCAGCCCCGCCAGTGGATTCAGCCGCGACGGCTTGGGCGCCAGCGCCTGCCCTGACCAACGTGGCCCCAGCAGCATCGGCCCGGCGATGCCGCCCGCCACCGTCAGCGCGGCGAAGGTCAGCAGCGGCACCGCGAGCGGCCGCAGCATCGCCGCATCGAACACGCGTGCTGCAAGCCCGCGCTGCAGCAATATCGCGCACGCCGCGACCAGGTCCGCGCCGCTCGACCACGCCCAGGCCAGCCCGGCGAGCGTCACCAGCGCCGTGCCGAGCTCGCGCGACTGCCAGACCTCGCCGCGCTCGATTGCCTCGCGCTTGCGCTTTTCCGATGGGGGCAGCGTCTTGTCGTCAGCCATGCGGCAGCCCGGCCACGGCATCGAGGCCGCCCTCGACGATGCCAAGCATGGTGCCCAGCATCGCGGGAAACGCCAGCGGCAATGCGACGAGGCCCGCCGCCATCAGCGTCGCGAAGCCGATCGAGAACAGGTTGAGCTGCGGCGCGCTGCGCGACAGCACCGCCATCCACAAATTGACCAGCACCAGCACGCCCGCCAGCGGCAAGGCGAGCGTCAAACCGGTGGCGAATGCGGTGCCGCCGAACCGCACTACCGCCACCGCCTCGACCGCGCCGCCCGGCGGCAAAGTTCGGTAGCTGTCGACCAGCAGCCCGAACAGCCGCGCGTGGCCATCATTACCGACGAACACCAGCCACAAGGTCAGCGACAGGAAGTTGGTGAGTACTGGCGAGGTCAGCCCGCCCGGCGCGAGGATGGTCGCGAAGCCGAGGCCCATCGCCTGGCTGAGCAGCTCGCCCGCGACATTTGCTGCGGCGAAAATCGACTGCAGCATGACGCCGACCGCGGCACCAACCAGCACCTCGCCCGCGACGAAGCCGAGGATCGCCGGGCCTTGCGGAGCCACCGGCGCGGCGATGTCGACAACCAGCAGTCCGATCGCCAGCGCCATCCCGATTCGGACGCGCAGCGGCAGCAGCGTCGCGCCAATACCAGGCAGCAGGGCCAGCGCCGCGCCGGTCCGCAGGCTGGCGAACAGCAGCCGCGTCATCTCCGCCTCCGGCGCCGCCAGCCATGCCGCAATCACCGCAGCAATTCCGGGATTCGACCGTAAAGCTCCAGCGTGAAGTCGGACAGGAGCCGCAGCATAAGCGCGCCGAATAGCGTCATCGCGCCACCCGCGACGATCAGCTTGGGCACAAAGCTGAGCGTCGCCTCGCTGATCGATGTCGCCGCCTGCACCAGGCCGACGACCAGCGCCGCGGCCAGCACCGGCAGCACCACCGGTGCGCCGATCATCAGGACCGCCTTCAGCGCCGACATCGCCGCATCGGCGACGAGATCGCTGTCGGTCATCGGCGAGAATCGCTTTCGCTCATGTGACGAAGCTCGACGCCAGCGACCCCATCAGCAGCCCCCAGCCGTCGACAAGCACGAACAGCAGCAGCTTGAACGGCAGCGAGATTAGGGTCGGCGATACCATCATCATGCCCAGCGCCATCAGGATCGACGCGACGACGAGGTCTATGACCAGGAACGGCAGATAGACCAGGAAACCGATCTCGAACGCGGTCTTCAATTCGCTGGTCGCAAACGCCGGGACGAGCACGGTCATCGGGATATCGGCGGGCACCGCGAACGGCCCGACCTGCGCGAGATTGGCGAACAGCCGCACGTCCTTCTCGCGGGTTTGAGCCCGCATGAAGGCGTGCAGCGCCGCGCCGGCGCGCTCGACCGCTGTCTCGGCAGGCAGCGTACCGGCGGCGTAGGGGCGATAGGCCTGCGCCTCGATCTGCGCGACCGTCGGGCGCATCACGAACAGCGTCAGGAACAACGCCAGCCCGACCAGCAGCTGGTTCGGCGGTGCCTGGCCCAGCCCGATCGCCTGCCGCACGATCGCCAGCACGATCAGGATGCGGGTGAAACCCGTCATCATCAGCAGCAGCGACGGCAGCAGCGTCAGCACCGTCATCAGCACGAGGATCTGCAACGGCAGCGCCATCGGCGTGGTCGTCAGCGCGGTGAACGGCGCGGCGGCGGCGTTCACGTATCGCTCCGGTCGAGCAGTCGGATACCGTCCCGGCCGACGCCGATCAGCAGCCGTTTGCCCGCGAAATCCGCCACCGCCAGCTTCGATCCCGGGCCGAGGGCCACCACCTGCACCAGTGCCAGTGGCGCGTCGCCTTGCACCATTCCCGGAAGCCGGATCAGTCCGCGCTTGGCGGCGACCAGCACACCGCCCAACAGCAGCAGCAGCAACGGCAGGACCACCCCGAGCCGCAGCGCATAATCACTCACCGCGGTGCCCCGTCGGCAAGCTCGACGATGCGCACCCCGAAGCGGTCGCCGACGGTGACGACCTCGCCCTTGGCGAGCAGCCGGTCGTTGACGATAATGTCGATGCGCTCGTCGCTGCGGCGGTCGAGCTCGATCACCGCGCCGGGTTCCAGCGTCGATAGCTCGGCAAGCGTCATGCGGGTGGCGCCGATCTCGACCGACAGGCGCATCTCGATATGGCCGAGCGCACCCAGGCTAGCCTTGCCGATCGCCGCCTCGAAATCCTGGTTGGTTATTGCGTTCATAGCGGCTCCCCGATCAGCGGCTGGCGCGTGCGGGCGACGATTCGCAGCTGCGCCACCCCGGTGTCTGCATTAATCACTTGGCCGCGCGCCCAGGCCAGCGTGCCGACCCGCAGCCCGACCTCGCTCGCCGTCGCGATCGGCAGCACGTCGCCGACCGCCAGCGCCCGCGCCGCGCGCACCGCGATCGGCCCGTCGTGGAGGACCAACCGGACGGGAATGGCAAAGCCGTCAAGCAGCGCGCGCAGCCCGGCGTGCCAGTCGCTGGTGTCAGCGGCGGCGGGCCGGGCCGGCACGACCGCGACGTCGATCCGATCGGCAACCCCGCCCGCCTCGACCGCGAAGGCCCGTCTCGGAGACGCGGTAACGGCCGATGTCCAGCCCGTGGCGTGCGGCAAAAGCCGGTCGCGCAAGCCCTCGATGAGTGTGGTGCGGCAGCGCTCGGCATGAGGCGACGACGATTCCCCTGCCGCTTCGAACGCCCCGCCGCATTGCCGGTTGAGCAGCGCCGCCGCCAGCACCGCGCCGCCCCCGGCCGCGCACGCCGAGCCGTCGGCGGCGGTCCACCCGGCCGTCGCCGTCACGGGCACCGCGAGCGGCGTCGCGGTCACCGCCATGCCCAGCAAGTCGCCGAGCGCGGCGGCGACCTCCCGCGCCAGTAGAGTGCCGTCGACGCCGCCGGCATCGTCGCTGCGCAGATCGGCGCGCGGAAATACCCATTCGCGCGGGGCGTCGGCATCGTAGCCGGCGGTGATGCGCGGCGCGGCGTCGCTCATTGCACCACTAGGCTGGTGAGGAAGACTTCGTCGACCCCGGCGACGTTGGCCTTCTGGCGCAGCACCGTGTCGATCGCCTGGCGCAGCCGCTGACGCAGCTTGGCCTTCGCGACGGCGCCCGAGACATCGGCCTCGGCAAGGTCGCCGAGCACGCCCAGCACCGCCGATACGACCGCCAGCTTGTGCTGGGTCAGCGCCGCCAGTGTCGCCGGACCGCCGGTGGTCGATACTGCGATCCGGAGCTGCAGAAAGCGGCCGGTGTCGGTCAGGTTGGTGGTGAAGGCATTGTCGATCTCGACATATTCGAGCTTGGCCCGCTCGGCCTTGGCCTCCGCATGGCCGCCCTTGTCGCCGGGCATCGACGCGAAGGCCATTACCGCCCCCATGCCGCCGGCGGCGGCACCGCCGCAGAACGCCGCAAAGACCAGCAGCAGCTTGGCCGCACCGGCCCTCGGCCTTTTTGCCTTTGGATCAGTATCGGTCATGTTGCCCCCCCTCACGCGAAGCGGCCGGCGGCAGGGCGAGCTGGGGCGCGGACTGCGGCGGGCTGGCGCGGCGCGTCCGCGGGCGCACGCTGGCCGGTGCCGCCGCCGCCGCCGCCGCGCACATCGACCGATAATCCTTCCAGTCGCCCGCCCGTAGCCACAAGAGCATCCGCCAGGCGCGGTCCGCTGCCGCCAAGCAGTCCGGCAGCCACCGGCGTGTCGACGATGAAGTGCACGCCGACCCGAGTTTCGCGCGCTTCGAGTGCGACGCTGATCGCGCCGAGCCGTTCGGTCGACAGATCAAGGCTGCCATCGCCGGTATCGAGGATATGGCCGGTCAGCGGCGGCATCATTTCGACTGGCTGCGTGCGCGGCACCGCCGGTGGTGCGACGACGAGGTCCGGCGCGAATTGGAAAGCGGACACCGAAGCCGGAGCCGCGGCCGCCGGCAGGACGTCTTGGGGAAAACTGGCAACCGGCCGCCGCGGTGGCGCGGCGACCCGCGGGATCGGTGCCGCCTTTGGGATCGATAGCGTGGTTGCGGATGCCTTGATCGGCGGAGGCGTGACCAAGATGCCGACCTCGGTATGCGAGGCAGTTATTGGTGGGACGGGCACCCGAGCGGGAACGGGCAGAACACGGAGCAGGATTGCCTGAGCGGCAGGCGCGGCCAGCGGTGCTAACCCCGAAACGGACTTCTCGACGACGGGCGCATCGGTGGGCAAGCCGATGGCTCCCCGATGCCGGCCTGATGCAACTACCGGCGTTGTCCCTTGTGTAGCATTGCGCTCGTGCCCGGATGTTGCTGCTTCCCCGGCTGCACTGGCGACCGGTTTCAAGATGTAAGGTGCCGGAGCGACGGGGCGCGGCGGATAGTCCGACGCTGCCACCGACACCGCAGGCGGTTCGACGGCGCCCGGCCGCACTGGATCGGCATCGGCGATCGGTACGGGCTGGTTCGGCAGCACCAATTGGATGGCAGCCGGAGCGATAACCGGCAACGTCGGGACCATCGGCGGAATAGTTGCTGGCTCGACAGTCGCCTCGACAGGATCATCGTCGGCATTGCGCCGGCCGACCTCGACGTTCGCGGACGGGATTCCACGCGCATCGTCGCCCGGAACGGCGGCTACGAAAGCCGGCGCGTCGACATGCAACGGCAACACGATCTGCGGAACCTGCGGCATGGCAGAATGGGCCTCCGGAACCTGCGGCATGGCAGAATGGGACCACGGTGCCAGCGCAACGGGTGGGGGAAGCGGAACGGGGAGGTCGAGTTGGACTGCCGGCGTGTCGGCAGCGTCCACCGGCGGCAGCGACAGAGCTTCGAATACGGAATCGAAACCCTCGGCGACGATCGTAGTTGCGCCCGGCCCCGCGGCAGGCATCGCCACCCCGGGCGCGTGGCCGATGCCCGGTATCATCGGGCAAGCGCCTGATCAACGACGTCGACCCGCACACGCAGCTCGCCGGCCGCAACCGCCGCCGCATCGCGGACTTGGCGGGCGTCAGCGCTCGCCGCCGTCAGTTGTCGGCCGGCATCGGTCAGCCGGTCCCGGCATGTGGTCGCGGCCTTCCAGGCGCCGGTCCCCGGTGCGTCGGGCACTTCGTCCCGCAGCGTCGCAAGCCGCGCCTGCATATCGGCAAAATGGTCGCAGCGGCGCGCGGCCTCGGCTAGGCGGCGCAGGCCGTGATTGAGCTGGACCGCCCGGATGGTGCGCAGGCGCGCGAGGCGGCTCATGCAGCGACCGCCCGCAGCGCCGCAAGCGAATCGGCGAAGCCGGCACATTCGCCACGGCCCTGGCTGCGGAAAGCCTCCATCGCCTCACGTGCGCCCAGCGCCGCGTCGAGGGCAGCGTCGTGGCCCGGCGCGTAGGCGCCCATCAGCACGAGATCGCGGTTGGCGTCGATCAACGCCTGGGCGCGTCGGAACTGCGCTGCGGCGGCCGCATGCTCCGGCGTCACCAGATCGTGCATCGATCGGCTGACCGATGCGGCGATGTCGATGGCCGGGTAGATGCCGAGCTGGGCGATGGCGCGCGACAGCACGATATGGCCGTCGAGCACGCCGCGCGCTGCATCGACCACGGGATCATTCATGTCGTCACCGTCGGCCAGCACCGTGTAGATCGCGGTCACCGAGCCACCGCTCGCAGCGTCGTTCCCGGCGCGCTCGACGAGCCGCGGGATCAAGCCGATGGCCGATGGCGGATAGCCACGCGGGCCCTGCCCTTCGCCCAGCGCCGCGCCGATCTCGCGCTGGGCATGGGCGACGCGGGTCAGGCTGTCGACGATCAGCAGCACGTCGCGGCCCTGCCCCCTGAAATGCTCGGCCACCGCGTGCGCCCGCATAACACCGCGGACGCGCAGCAGCGGTGCGTCGTCGGCCGGCACCGCGACTACGACGCTGCGAGCGCGGGCGGCGCGGTCGAGCTGGGTATCAACGAAATCGCCGATCTCGCGGCCACGCTCGCCGATCAGCGCGACGACGACGACGTCGGCGCGGGCATAGCGCGCGATCTGGCCGAGCAGCACTGACTTGCCGACGCCGCTGCCCGCCATGATGCCGACGCGCTGACCCCGCCCAAGCGTCAGCAACGCATTGATAGTGCGAACGCCGCAATCGATGACCTGCCGCACGCCCGAGCGGCGCAGCGGGTTCATTGCCACCGGCTCGAGCGGCAGGCGGGCATCCGTGCGGGGCACCGGACCGCTATCTAGCGGCTGGCCGCTGCCGTCGAGGATGCGCCCGAGCAGCGCATCGCCAACCGACACCCGCGCCGCATCGGCAAGCGGCAGCACCATACCACCGGGCAGCAACGGCCCGGGCTTGGCGAGGCCCATCAACAGGGTCCGGCCGTCACGGAAGCCGATGACTTCCGCCGGCGTGGCGGCGGGGCCGACCGCGCACACCGCACCCACTTCGGCGGTCAGCCCGTCGCAGTCGATGGTCAGCCCGTCGAAGGCGCGGATGCGGCCGCCGACTTGAGGCAACGCCGGTGATGCAAGCCGGGCATCCCGGGCAAATCGGGAAAGATGCGAGGTCGCGGTCATGCGAGGCCGCAGAGGATCGCCATCAGACGGGCATCGAGCGAGGCGGCGACGATATGCTGCGGCGTCTCGACCCGTAGTTCGCCGCTGGCCAGTTCCGGATCAGCAACGACACGCGGATCACCCGACATCCGCGCTGCATCGTCGACACTCAGACGGATGACGGTCGCGCCGTCCGTCGTCACCGCGGCGAGCGTTGCCTCCACCAGCCGCCCGACGACCTCCGGGGATTGACGCAACTCGCCGTCGATAACAGCAGAAGCAATGCGAGTGACGAGTTCGACGAACAGCGGCTGCAGCGCCGCCGCATCGATCTCGCGCGCCGCCTCCAGCGCACCGATGCTGGCGCTGAGGATCGTCCGCAGTGGTTCGAGCTCGGTCTCCGCCGCTGCCCGCCCGTCGGCCCGGCCGTGCGTCTCCGCCGCCGCTGCGATTGCCCCGACATCGGGCAGCGGCGTCGCCGCCGCCGGACGGCGCGGAGCCATTGCGCTCCACAGGCTTGACAGCGGGGCGAGCGCGACCTCAGACATAGCCCGCACCGCCCGGCAGCATCAGCGCGCCGCTCTCTGCCAGCCGCCGCACACCGGCGGCGATCTTCGCCTGCGCGGCCGCCACCTCTTCGCGCTTCAACGGGCCGCGCGAGGCAAGGTCATCCTCGATCTGGGCCGCCGCACGCTGCGACATCGCGCCGAGAACATGCGCGCGCAGTGCCGCGTCGGCCCCCTTGAGCGCCACCACCAGCAACTCCGGATCGGCCTCGCGTACAACGGCCTGAAGGGCGCGCGAGTCGATCCTGAGCAGGTCGGCAAAGACGAACAGTTGCTCCGCGATCGCATCGCCGAGCTCGGCATCGACAGCTCTTAGCGTTTCCAGCAACGCGGCCGGATCGGTGACCTGGCCGACGAGTTTGGCAGCAACGCCCGGTCCGCCCCGTGCCTCGGGTGCCCGGTTCTCGGCCATCACCTGCAGCTGCTGCTCAACATCGGCTTCGAGGCGCGTGAGCGTCGCCGGCGCGACCGGTCCCAGCCGCGCCAGTCGCACCAGCACGTCGGCCTGTAGCGCCGCATCGAGAGCGGCGACCACTGCCGCCCCGGTCTCGGTCGGCAGGTGCGCGAGGATCACAGCGCCGACCTGTGGATGGTCCGTGGCGATCAGCGCGGCGATCTGCGCAGGCTCGATCCAGGCCAACGCCGCGAACGGCGGCTCGGTCACTGGCGGCCCGAGCCGGTCGAGCACGGTCGCGGCGCGGGGACTGCCGAACGCCTGAGTCATCACATCCCGCAGCTGCGCCCCGTCGCGGCCCAGCGCCGCGACTTCGCCGTGCGCCGCGAGGAAATCGTCAAGCACCGCGTCGATGGCGCACGGCTCAATTTCGGCGACCGACAGCATCGCACCGCCGACCGCCCTGACTTCGTCCGGCGCCAGGCCGCGTAACAACGCCGCCGCCGCGCCTTCGTCGAGCAACAGCAGCAGCACCGCACACTTCTGGGCCCCGGACAGCGGGAGCTGGATCATGTCCGCATCATTCCGCGCACGACCGCGGCGGCGCGGGCAGTGTCGCCGCCAACCAGCTCGCGTGTCGCTGCCAACTTGGCGGCATAGTCGAGCAGCCCGGCCGCGGCCGGCGCATCGAGTTGCGGCGCTGCGGCGGTAACAGTGCGCGCCTGGAGTATCGGGCGACCGATGCCGAACACCAGCATCGCCAGCCCCGCCAGCCCCAGCACGCCGTAGCCGCCCGGCGCGATATAGGCGCGCCACCACTGCGCCGCGGCTTCCGCTTCCGGGTCGACGAAGGCACGCGTTGCAACCGTCACGACATCGCCGCGCCGGGCGTCGAAGCCGACCGCGCCGCGCACCAGGTCGGTCAGCGAGGCGAGCTGGGCACCCTGCCCCTTGGCCGCGCCCAGAGCGGTCGAGCGGACCACCACCGCGACCGACAGGCGACGCAGCTGACCGGGCACGGCGCGAGTGACGGACACCGCCTTGCCGACCTCATAGATGCGCGCGAAGGTCGAGCTACCGACCGGTGCCGGGGTAACGGACACAGTCGCGGCGGGCGGCGTCGTCGATACTTGCGCCGCCTGCGGCACGGTGTTCGACAGCGCCCCGGGGATGCCGCGCGCCGGCGGCGGCGGCGTCTCGCTGCTATTGCTGCCCTGCTCGCTGGCGAGCGCGCCCTTGTCATAACTTTCACGCGTGGCCGCGTTCTCGGCGAAATCGAGGTCGGCGGTGACCTGTGCCGAGAAATTATCCCGCCCCAGGATCGGCGTCAGCAGTGCCACGATCCGCTGGCGGACCGTCGCCGCCATACGCGCTTCGACGTCGAGCATGCGGCCCGATTCACCGAGGTCGCCGGTCGCGTCGGCGGTCAGCAACATGCCCGACTGGTCGATCACCGACACCCGCTCCGCGTCGAGCCCGGCGACTCCCGACGCGACCAGATGCACGATGGCCCGCACCTGCGCCTCGGACAGCGAACGGCCGCGCGCCAGCGTCACCAACACCGACGCACTTGGGACGGCGCGGTCGCGGATGAACACCGATGGCTCCGGGGCGGCGAGATGTATTTGCGCGTTTTCCACCGCGTCGATCAGCTCGATGCTGGCCGCGAGGTCGTGTTCCTGCGCCGACTTGAGCTGCGCTCCCTCGACCGCCCGCGAGGTGCCGAGCGGCATTGCCTCGAGCATCGTCGCCCCGGTCGGCGCCGCCTTGGGCAGGCCCTGGCCGGCCAACAGGATGCGCGCCGCCGCGACCCGGTCGGCGGGCACCTCGACCGCACCGGTGGCCGGATCGATCGACACGTCGAAGGCGGCGGTGCGCAGCGCCTCTACGACCGCCGCCTTGTCGGCTTCGGCGAGCCCCGGATAGACCGGTTGCCAGTCACGGCCCCGCAACGCCATCACCACCACCGCGACGAGCAGCATGCCGAGCGCCACCGCCAGCCACGGCAGCGACCGGCGCACTGCCGGCTGCGCGATCAGCCGCTCGAAGCGCAACCGCCACGCTGGCAGCGCGCGGTCCTCGGCGAGCGCCAGCGCCGTCATACCGGCATGCTCATTACGTCACGATAAGCGGCGAGCAGCTTGTTCCGCACCTGCAGCGTGGCTTCGAAGCCGATCGAGGCTTTCTGGCGGGCAAGCATCACACTGGCGATATCGGCCGTGTCACCGCGTTCATAAGCGGCGCTGGCGCTGCCCGCCGCGGCCTGGGTCTGGTTGACCGCCTGTAGCGCGCTGTCGATGGCCGCGGCGAAGCCGGTCGGAGCGGCCGCCGGAGCCGGCGACAGCGCGGCGTTCCTGGCGAGGATCTGCGCCCGGAGCGCCAGCACCGCGCTACTGTCGAAGCCGCCGACGGCAACGGTCATTGCAGCGTCCCCCGCGGTTCGGCGGCCATAGCCGCCAGCTTGTAGCGCAGCGTCCGCTCGCTGATGCCGAGCTGGCGCGCGGTGTCGATACGGCGTCCGTTGCAGGCGTTGAGCGTACGCCGGATCATGTCATGCTCCTGGCTGCGCACCTGCCGCCCGAGTGGTTCGGCGGGGGCACTGCTCGAAGCGATATCGAGGACGATGTCGCGCGCCTCGATGCGTTCGCCGTCGCAGTAGATCAGCGCGCGCTCCAGCACGTTGCCCAGCTCTCGGACATTGCCCGGCCAGTCATGCGCGGCGAGTGCCGCCAGCGCGCCCGGCGTCGGCCATGGCGGCGCAACGCCAGACAGCCGCAGCAGCAGCGCCGCGACGATCGGCAACAGGTCCTCGGGCCGGTGCCGCAGCGCCACGGTGGTCAGCGGGAACACCGCCAGCCGGTAATAGAGGTCGGCGCGGAACCGCCCGGCGGCGACTTCGGCGCTGAGGTCGCGGTTGGCGGTGGCGACGACCCTTACGTCGACCGGCGCGGCGGTGGTCGCGCCGATCGCCAGCACCTCGCGCTCCTGCAGCGCACGCAGGAGCTTGGCCTGGCAGCCGAGCGGTAGTTCGGCGATCTCGTCGAGCAGCAGCGTGCCGCCGTGCGCTGCGCGCATCAGGCCCTTCGCCGACCCCTGCGCCCCGGTAAAGGCGCCGCGCTCGTGTCCGAACAGCAGTGCTTCGAGCATCTGTTCGGGGAGCGCGGCGCAGTTGACCGCGACCAAGGGATTGTCGCGGCGGGGGGAACTCATGTGAATCAGCCGGGCCAGCCCCTCCTTGCCGGTGCCGGTCGGGCCCTGGATCAGTACCGTCGCGCCGCGCAGCCCGACCTTGGCGGCGAGCGCAGCGAGGGCGAGGCTGGCAGGCGCTGCGGCAGCGGGCGCGCCGTCGGGCAGCGCTAGCGCGCCGATCAGCGCGGCCGCAAACGCCTCGTCGGCAGGCGTTACGTCGAGCTGAGCTAGGCACAGGCCCGACCCGGGCCGAAAGCGCGAGCGAACGGCGGCGGCGACGCGGACGTGGGGGCGATCAGGTCCCGGGTCGCGTGCGCCGACAACGGCGCAGGTGGCCGCGTCCGCCAGCCGCTCGATGAACCCGCTCTCCGCCATGCTGCACCCCTTTCACGGGGTACCCAGCAAGGAGCGTGCCAAGTGCCGCGGCCAAGGCGCGCCGGCCCAGTGTGACGTTCCGCCGACACGCGCAGCGTCAAAGCGTTGACAGCGTCAATTCTCCGCCCGGTCGCCGCTGCCGACAATTCGGCTTGGCCCGATCTATCGACTGGACACGCCGCACGACACCCACCTAGTTTGGAATTCGCTCTGACGGCAGTTGGACAAAGTCGCGAGCGCGAAGAGGGTGGGATGGTGCGATGGTCGTCGGTGGCTGTGGCGCTGATCCTCGGCCTCGCGTCGCCGACACTGTCGCGGGCCGCCGAAGCGGTCAAACCGCCCCGCGCTTCGCTCGATCTCGTCTTCAAGCAGTGGCTCGATGCGTTCAACTCCGGCGATCCATCGCGGATCAAGGCCTTCTACGTCGCGTTAACCGACGATCCGAACCCGGTCTTCGAGCTGGAAGCGCCGCCGACAGTTGTGGCGTGATGATCGACCGCGTTGCGGCGCGGTCGGCGACCGCAATGACGGTCCTGCTACGCCAGCGCTGCCTGCCCGGCCTGCAGCGCCTCAAGCTGGAACTTGGTGCAACCGGTGGCGCCAAGTTGAAAACGCTTAAGCTGCGAAGGCTCGACTTGCCGGGCGACGGCGCCATCCGAGCGCTCGCGATGATCGCTGGACGGCTTGCGGCGAATGACGAGTTTGCCGGCGCATTGATCGTGCAACGCGGTGATCGCCCGCTGCTGGCGCAAAGCTGGGGGCGTATCGCTCCGGCGACCGACGCGCCAATCACGCTCGACACCCCGATGTTTCTGGCTTCGGCGGGCAAGATGTTCACGGCCGTGGCGGCGCTGCAGCTGGTCGATGCCGGCAAGATTGCCTTGGATGCGCCGCTTCGGACGTACCTTCCCGACTATCCGAACGCCGAGATGGCCGGCGTCACCATTCGCCAGTTGCTCACTCATCGCGGCGGCACCGGTGACATCGGCATTCTCGAACGCGGCGACGTGGCCAATCGCGCGCGGGTACGGACGATTGACGATCTGGTCGCGCTGAACGGCAACCGGGCCCCGGCCTTTGCGCCCGGCAGCAAGGACGATTATTCAAACTACGGCTTCATCCTCCTCGGTGTGGTGATCGAGAAGGTCACGAGGGGTAGCTACTTTGACTATGTCAGCCGGCACGTCTTCGAGCCTGCCGGCATGACCGCCAGCGGGTTCCCCGACCGCGACCATCTGAACGGCGTCGCCATCGGCCGCACCACCTTTTTTGGTGCCGAGCAAGCCCCGGTGTCCAGCCTGGACATCCTGCCGTGGCGTGGTGCATCGGCCGGTGGCGGCGTTGCCAGCGCCGCTGACATGCTGCGGTTCTTCGCTGCGCTCAGGATGGGGAAGCTGCTCTCGCCGGCGATGCTCGCGCTGGCGAAAAGACGCCCGGCGCGACAGATTGGTACGGCATGGGATTCGTCGTCGATGCCCGCAAACATGGCAGCTGGGGACACGGCGGGACGTCGTATGGAATAGATGTCGCCGCCCACGTCTACCCAAGTATGGACACCAGGTTCATCTGTCTGGCGACCCGGGATATGGTTTGCAATCGACTGCTCTACGCCTGGAACCTTCGGACTTTTGCGCCAGAGGACAAATAATCGCCGGTCAAAGTGCCATCCCGCTTTCGGTCGCCACGATCGTTCCGCCACCCAGCACCCGGTCGCCGGCGTAGAACACCGCCGCCTGCCCCGGCGACACCCCGTACTCCGGCGCAGCGAAGGTCAGCGCCCCGTCCGCCAGCCGCGCCGGCACCGGCAGCGCCATCGAGCGGACCTTGACCGTCACCTCGCCCGCCGCCTCGTCGTCGCCGAGCCAGTTGAGATCGCCGAGGCTGACCCCCGCCACCGCCAGTGACGCCCGCGGGCCGACGACCAGCCGGCGCGCCTCCGGCTCCAGCCGCACGGCATAGAGCGGCTCCGCCGTGCCGCCGACGCCGATGCCCCGGCGCTGCCCGACGGTGAAGTTGATCAGGCCCGCGTGCACGCCCAGCACGCGGCCGGCGAGGTCGACGATCTCGCCGGGCTGCACCGCCTCGGGGCGCAGCGCCGCGACCACCCCGGCATAGTCGCCGCCGGGCACGAAGCAGATGTCCTGACTGTCGGATTTCGCCGCCACCGCCAGCTCTAGCCGCGCCGCATGGCCACGCACCGCCGCCTTGGACAGCGCGCCCAAGGGAAAGCGCAGGTAATCCAGCTGTTCGCGCGTCGTCGCGTAGAGGAAATAGCTCTGATCCTTGCCCGGATCGACGCCGCGCCACAGCCGCGGGCCATCGGTGCGGCGAACATAGTGGCCGGTCGCCAGGCAATCCGCGCCAAGGTCCTTCGCCACCTGCAACAGGTCGCGGAACTTGACCGTGCGGTTGCAGGTCACGCACGGCACCGGCGTTTGCCCGCGCGCATAGCCGTCGGCGAACGTATCGATGACGCTCTCCCGGAAGGCGCTGGCGTAGTCGAGCACGTAGTGCGCGATGCCAAGCTTTGCCGCGACGGCGCGGGCGTCGCGGATGTCCGCCCCGGCGCAACACGCCCCCGGCCGCGCGACCTCGCCGCTGTCGTAAAGCTGCAGGGTCACGCCGATCGTCTCGCAGCCGGCCTCGGCGCACAGCGCCGCGACGACCGAACTGTCGACGCCGCCGGACATGGCGACGACGACTCGGGCACCGGCGGGTGGGAGGATGGGCTGGTTCACACCTCGCGAGTTGGGCGTCGCGGCGCACCAGTCAAGCCTTAACCATCCTCGACCGGCAAAAGCTTGCCGCCCCTGCCGTTCATCCCGGTGTGTGTTGCGTAAAGGATTGGCCGATGTCCGACGTGATCAGTGTACCGGGGCCTTTGGGACCTCTGACGCTTGCCGATCTGCCGCCGCCCGACACCCAGCGCTGGGTGGCGCGGCGCAAGGCCGAGGTGCTCGCGGCGATCCGCGGCGGCCTGCTGGAACGTGCCGAAGCACGGCGGCGCTACTCCATCAGCGACGAGGAACTGGCGCTGTGGGAGCGCGCCGTCGACTGCGCCGGGGTGCCAGGCCTGCGCGTCACCCGCGTCCAGATTTATCGTCCGGTGTTCGAGGCCGTAACTGGTTAGTGCCGAAATACCACTATCGAAGGTCTTTGTTCTGTTAATGCTTGCCTCTCCCGTCGAACTGACCTTAATTGCGCCTGCGGTAAGGTTACCGCCTGCGTTGGAGGGACGCTGCGACGAAACCCAGGGTCCGGGGGTAGCAATGCGTATTTTGATTATCGAAGACGACCGCCTCATGTCACGGTCGATTGAACTGATGCTCGGCAGTGCCGGGCTGGAACACGAAACGGCGGCAACCGGCGAGGACGGCATCGAGCTGGCCCGCGTGTATGATTATGACGCGATCCTGCTCGACCTGACGCTCCCCGACCTGCACGGCTACGAGGTGCTGCGGCGGCTCAGGGTTGCGCGGATCGCGACGCCGGTCATCATCCTGACCGGCAACGGCGAGACCGAGGCCAAGGTCAGTGGCTTCGGGCTGGGGGCCGACGATTATGTCACCAAGCCGTTCCAGCGCGCCGAACTGCTCGCCCGCGTCCACGCGCTGGTGCGCCGCTCGAAAGGACATGCCCGCTCGGTGGTGGTGACGGGGCCGATGTCGATCGACCTCGCCGCGCGCACCGTCGAGGTGTCGGGCCGGCGCGTCCACCTGACCGGCAAGGAATATGCGATCCTCGAGATGCTGTCGCTCCGCAAGGGAATGACGCTGACCAAGGAGATGTTCCTGACGCACCTCTACGGCGGCCGCGACGAGCCCGAGCTGAAGATCATCGACGTGTTCATCTGCAAGCTCCGCAAAAAGCTGGCCCAGGCCGGCACCGGTGCCAGCGGCTGCATCGAGACGGTGTGGGGCCGCGGCTATGCGCTGCGCGATCCCGAGCCAGCGATGGAAGAAGCCAGAGTCGCCTGATCCTCTCCGGGACGGGGAGCGGGGAGGGGGCCGCGCCCCTTCAGGCGTGGTGTAGAGGCAGTCGAGCGAACACGCAGATCGAACGCTTGGCCCTGCCCCGCCACCGCTACGTGGTCCCCCTCCCCGTGCCGGGGAGGATCTTAGCTAGCGCCGTCACCATCCCCCGCCACGTCCGCACTTCCTTTGCCGACCATGCCGGACGGGTCAGCATGTTTCGCAGCGCCAGACGCTTCGCCGCGACCGTCTCGGGCGGACCGAAATAGAGCGCCGCTTCGAGCGCCTTCGACAATGCGCCGATCAGCCCTTCGAGTTCGGCGTGCGGCGCAGGTGCTTCGTAGTTCACCAGCGCCGCGAGCGGCGTGTCGTCGCCGGCCTTGAACCACTCGTAAGCGGTCAGCAGCACCGCCTGCGCCAGGTTCAGCGATCCGAATGCCGGGTTGACCGGCACCGTCAGGATGGCATGCGCGACGACCAGCTCCTCGGTCAGCAGCCCTGAGCGCTCAGCCCCGAACATCAGGCCCGACGTCGCCCCCCTGCCCCGCATCTCCGCCGCCGCACCCGCCGGCGTCACCACCGGCCGCGTCAACTCGCGGCCGCGCACAGTCGTTGCATAGACATAGCTGAGGTCCGCAACCGCCTCCTGGACGGTGTCGAACATCCGCGCCGCCGCCAGCACGCTGTCCGCGCCGCTCGCCGCCGGCCCGGCATCGGGATTGGGCCAACCGTCGCGCGGGGCGATTATCCGCAGGTCGGTTAACCCGAAGTTGAGCATGGCGCGCGCGCAACTGCCAATGTTCTGGCCGAGCTGCGGGCGAACGAGTATTACCGCCGGTGCGGGGGTCACTCCGCCTCGCGCGCCAGCCGCCGGGTTGGCAGCGGCATCGGCACCACCTGCCCCGACAGCGAGCCGACGAAGGTCTCGAAGTCGCGTGCCTCGCGGAAGTCGCGGTAAACGCTGGCAAAGCGGATGTAGGCGACCGGATCGAGCGCCTGCAGCCCCTCCATTACCATTTCGCCGACGGTACCGACTTCGATCTCGCTTTCGCCGACCGATTCGAGGCGGCGGACGACGCCCGACACCAGCCGCTCGATCTGCCCTTCCTCGATCGGGCGCTTGCGGCAGGCGATCTCGATGGAGCGCGCCAGCTTGTCGCGATCGAACGCCTCGCGCTTGCCGGACTTCTTGATAACCACGAGTTCGCGCAACTGGATCCGCTCGAACGTCGTGAACCGCGCCCCGCACGCCGGGCACTGCCGGCGGCGGCGGATGGCGGCCGAGTCCTCGGTCGGACGCGAGTCCTTAACCTGGCTGTCGTCGTGGAGGCAGAAGGGACAGCGCATCTAGCGGGGATAGATCGGGAAGCGCGCGCACAACGCCCGCACTCGCAAGTTGACCGCCTGCTCCACCTTGTGGTTGCCCGCTTCGCCGTTCGCTGCCAGTCCGTCGAGGACGTCGGCGATCATGTCGCCGATGCTGGCAAACTCGGCAAGGCCGAAGCCGCGGGTGGTACCGGCAGGCGAGCCGACGCGGATGCCGCTGGTGCGGGTCGGCGGCAGCGGGTCGAACGGCACGCCGTTCTTGTTGCAGGTGATGCCGGCGCGCTCCAGCGCCTCGTCCGCTTGGCGACCGTCGATGCACTTGGGGCTGAGATCAATCAGCGCGAGATGCGTATCGGTGCCGCCGGCGACGACTGCGCAGCCGCGCTCGACAAGCCTCGCCGCCAGCACCTTGGCGTTGGCCATCACAGCGGCGGAGTAGCTCCTGAATTCCGGTGTCAACGCTTCGCCGAAAGCCACGGCTTTTGCAGCGATAACGTGCATCAGCGGCCCGCCCTGCAGGCCCGGGAACACCGCCGAATTGAGCTTCTTGCCCAGCGCCTCGTTGTTCGACAGGATCATGCCGCCGCGCGGGCCGCGGAGCGTCTTGTGCGTCGTCGTGGTGACAACATCGGCATGCGGCAGCGGCGACGGGTGCAGCCCGGCCGCCACCAGACCGGCGAAATGCGCCATGTCGACGAGCAACTTCGCGCCCACCATGTCGGCGATCGCCCGGAAGCGCGCAAAGTCGATGACCCGCGGGTAGGCCGAGCCGCCGGCGATAAGGAGCGTCGGCTTGTGCTCGCGCGCCAACGCCTCGACCTGTTCGAAATCAATCAGATGATCGTCGCGCTTCACACCGTACTGGATGGCGTTGAACCACTTGCCGCTCATCGACGGGGCGGCGCCGTGGGTCAAGTGGCCGCCGGCGTCGAGGCTCATGCCGAGGATCGTATCGCCGGGCTTGGTCATCGCCAACATCACCGCACCGTTCGCCTGCGCACCCGAGTGCGGCTGGACGTTGGCGTAAGCGCAGCCGAACAGCTGTTTGGCGCGCTCGATCGCCAGAGTCTCGACCGCATCCGACGGCGCACAACCCTGGTAGTATCGCTTGCCCGGATAACCTTCCGCGTATTTATTGGTGAACACGCTGCCCTGCGCTTCCAGCACGGCGCGGCTGACGATGTTCTCCGACGCGATCAGCTCGATCTGATTCTGCTGGCGGTCGAGCTCGCGGTCGATGGCAGCCGCAACCGCAGGGTCGGTGAGGTGGACACCGTCCTCGAAAAACCCGTCGGGCCTGATCGCTTCCGCCGCTGCGCTGCTCATTCCGCCGCCTCCTTGAACTGCTGGTCGAACTTCGCGACCCGCGCAGTATGTCGTCCGGCGCCGAACGCCGTGTTCAGAAATTCGTATACGCAGTCGCGCGCCACTTCGATGCCGACGATCCGGCTGCCCAGCGCCAGCACGTTGGCATCGTTGTGCTCGCGCGCTAGCCGCGCCATCAGCCCGCTGGTGCATAGCGCGGCGCGGCAGCCCGGCACCCTGTTGGCGGCGATCGAGATGCCGATACCGGTGCCGCACACCGCGATACCATAGGCTACATCGCCGCTAGCCACCGCGTTGCCGATCGAAAAACCATAGTCGGGATAATCGACCGATGCCTCGCCGTGCGTGCCGAGGTCGAGCACCTCATGCCCGACCGTGCGCAACTCGTCGGCAAGCATGGATTTCAGCGCGAACCCGGCATGGTCGCTGGCAATGGCGATGGTCGGCATGGATGCGCTCGCGTGACTGGCCCCGTCTCGCCACCATATGTAGTAGACTGCGCGGCGCGGGGCAACGCGCCTTTGCGCGCGCCTCAGCCGATCAGGCTGGCCATTCGCCCAACGACTTCGGTCTGCAGTGCCAGCCGCTGCCACTGCGGCCCGATCAGCGTCTCGAGGTCCTGCAGGTTGCCTATATAGGCCATCGACCAGCCCGGCAGCAGCCGCTCGGTCGCCGGCACGCACACTTCGAGGCAGACGTCGCTGTGGCGCGGATCTGCGCGAATGCGCCGGTAGAGCGACCAGACTTCGTCATCTGGGCCCTCCAGCAGCTGCGTGAACATACAGTTACGGAAACCGAGCACACCGGTAATCCGGTTTCCCGGATTATTGATCAAGCACTGCTCGAGCATGCCGCCAAGATATGGCACCCATTCGGTCGAGATCCGGTCGAGTCGGCTGACACTCTGATAGAGGAGATGCATCATCCGCCCGTCCATCCGAACACAACGGCGGCTTTCATCGTCGCCAATTAGCGGATAGTGTCACAGAGCGCGGCACAACGCTACTGTGGTTAATACCGCCTTAACTATGTTTCAATCACGGAACAATCCGCGGCGCGCCAGCCACAGATAGACAGCCAGCGAACACAGCACCGCGATCAGCAGCGCGACCCAGGTGCCGTGGCCGCCGTTTTCCAGCGGCATGCCGTCGGTGTTCATGCCGAAAAAACCGGTGACCAGCGTCGCGGGCAGCAGCAGCGCGGTCAGCACCGACAGGATGTACAGGTTCTGGTTGGTCCGCGTCGCGGTCTGCACGTCATACTCCTCGCGCAGTTGGCGGAGGTTGGCATCGAGCAGCATGACGTCGCCGTCCATCGCCGCGATCCGCTGCGCCAGCCGCTCGACCACCGGCAGCGCCGCCTCGGGCAATTCCGCGTCGCCCTCCAGCCGCGCCAGCACGCTGCGCAGGCCGCCCATCTGGCGGCGCAGCAGCACGGCGCGCCGCCGCACCGCGAACAGCACCCGGATATTGGGCGCGACGCCGCGTTCCAGAAGTGCGTCTTCGCTCGCCTGCACGGTCGCGGTCAGTTCCTCGAGCTGGTCGTTGCCGACCCGGACGATGGCCGAAACCAGCAAGTCGACCGCTGCTGCCGGCGTGTCCGGGCAAGCCCCGGCAAGGATGCGCTCATGGACGATATCGGGAGCGCACAGCGGATGCTGGCGTACGCTGATCATCAATGTTTCGGTGATCAGGAAGCCGATCACCCCGATGCGCGCCACCGCTTCGGGATTAAAGTCGCGTTCGAAGTCGTGAAGCAGGCAGGCGACGTGCCCGGCGCCGACAAGGGCGCGCTGGTGCCTGTCGCTGCCAAGCAGCAACTCGCGCGCGCCTGCGTCGATCCCGCCCGCTTCCGCGATCCACCGCCGCGTCCATTGATCGGCGAGGTTCAGATGGAGCCAGCGCAAGCCGCCCGGTGGGCCCGTGGCAGCAAGTGACCCGCCCTCGGCCGCGATCGGCACGGTACGGCCATCGGCGAAATCGAAGGCCCAGATCAGGCCGGGCCGCAGACGGTTCAGCTCGGTCATGCCCTCATCCCGCGGATCACCAGCACGATACCGACCACCACGGCCCCGACCGCAAGGCCGGCGATACCCGCCCCAGCCGCCCCCGCCACCCAGCCGAGCGCGCCACCGCCGGCCGCTTCCTCGGCGGCGTGGATCCAGTGCGCCGGAGCCGCAATACCGAAGACTTCGAGGCCGTGGACAATGATGCCGCCGCCGACCCAGATCATGGCCGCGGTGCCGATGACGGCCAGCGCGCTGAGTAACGGCACCATCGCCGCGACCAGCCCGCGCCCGAGCGACCGCGCCGCTGCCGAACGGCGCTGCGCCAGGTGCAGCCCGATGTCGTCCATCTTCACGACCAGCCCGACGAGGCCATAGACACCGATGGTGATCGCCACCGCGACCGCGGCGAGCGCGGCCGCCTGCAGCGCGAACGACAGGTCGGCGACGCTGGACAGCGCGATCGCCATGATCTCGGCGGACAGGATGAAGTCGGTCCGGATCGCACCCGCGACCTTCTCGGCTTCCAGCGCGGCCGGGTCCGCATTGGCGGGCGCTGCTTCGGCATGACCGTGCCCCGTTACCATCTCGACAACCTTCTCGGTCCCTTCGAAGCAGAGATAGGTACCGCCGGCCATCAGCAGCGGCGTCAGCAGCCACGGCGCGAAGGCATCGATCAGAAGCGCGGCAGGCAGCAGGAACAGCAACTTGTTCTTCAGCGAGCCGCGCGCGATCTTGGCGATAATCGGCAGCTCGCGGTCGGGGCTGAGCCCGGTGACATAGCGCGGCGTCACTGCGGTATCGTCGATGACCACGCCCGCGGCCTTCAGGCTCGCCTTGCCCGCCGCGGCGCCGACATCGTCCAGCGACGCCGCCGCCAGCTTCGCGATCAACGCGACATCGTCGAGAAGGGCAACGAGTCCACCGGCCATGATCCGGCTTGTGCCGGTTCAGGCGCGCGCCGTCACCCGCAAATGGCGGAGCCCTGAACACGCGCCAGCATGGCCCAGGCTACACGCTCAACGAAATGATCGCGATGACCAGAATATGTCAGTCTGCTATGTCGCGTCAACCGGTATAGCAAAAAATCAGGGGGCAACTATATCATGACGCTATATGCCATCCGCATGTTCCCCGGGAACAGCATCCGCGATGTCCGCAAGAAAGCCGCTCTGAGCCAGCGCGAGCTCGGCAAGGCCGTGGGACTGAGCCAAGGCCAGATCAGCAATATCGAGAATGGCGACCGCACCGTGTCGCTCGACTGGATGCGGCGGATTGCGGGCGCTTTGCAGGTTTCGGTTGCCGATCTTCTCGATGACCGGGACAACCCGCACCGCCTCGCGCCCCTCGAAGCCGCGCTGATTGACAAGCTGCGGGCGGCGGAACCCGATGCGCGTTGGATGGCAGAGACCAGCATGGACGCTATCCTATGTGGGATCGAGCGGCGTAAGACAGATCGCGCGGCTTAGGGTGTCGGATGCCGATTGCCGCGGCTGGCTATGCGGTATGGAAGCGACGCTACCGCCGGTGCAGCCGCGCGAAGTCGAGCCGCACGGCAAGGAGGCCTTGTTGCTATGGGTTTCCGAGCACCCTTTAATCCTGATTGCGGCGCTAATCATTGCTGTGGTGCTATTGCTCACGCGCCGCGCGTGGTCCAATCGAGTGAGGTAGATATAGCCTCGTGACATAGTATAGCAGCGTGAAATATCTCTGGCCGCGTTCCAACCGAACGGAGGCCGCACGTGCATCCTGATCGTCCCGTCGCACCGCCACCCGTGGCGATCAACTACATCGCGCATTGTCGCGGCCGTTCCATCGCCGCCACCCGGCGCGACCTGCCGTGGCTGCTTGCCCGCGGCTTTCCCGCGCCGCTGCCGTCGCCCAACGCCAGTTCGCCTCGCTGATCTGGTGCCGATCAGGCGCTATCGGTAGCAGGCGAGGTCGCAAGGCGTTGCAAGGGTCCCCTTAGTCCCGACGTTCCGGGCTCACTCGAACGTCAGGTCGCCGCCCGCCGGCTCGCGCAGATAACTGTCGACCATCGCCTCGTCGACTTCCTCAAGCGTCGCCGGCGACCACAAGGGTGCCTTGTCCTTGTCGATCAGTTGGGCGCGGATGCCTTCGTAGAAATCGCGGCCGCCCTTGATGGCACAGACCATCCGGTACTCGGTCCTGAGCGCCGCCTCGATGCTCTGGGTGCGGCCCATGCGGACGCCGCGCAGCGACAGCTTCAGCGAGGTCGGCGACATCCGCGCGATCGCCTCGTGCTGCGCCTGTGCCCAGTCGTCGCCACCCGCCAGGCTCAGCTGGATCGCCTCGACGCTGTCGTGGGAGAAGTGAAAATCGATGGCGTCGCGCAAGGTTTCGAGCGCCGACGGGCCGGGATCGGTGTGCAACGTGCCCAGGATTTCGGCGACGGGCTCGTCCTTGTCCGCCAGCAGCTCGCGCAACAGGTCGAGCCGGTCATGCGGTACGTGATGCGTCGCGATCTCCGCATACAGGCAGTCCGCCGCCTTCAGGCGCGCGCCGGTCAGCGCCAGCCAGGTGCCGATCTCGCCGGGCAACCGGGCGAGCGCATGGGTGCCGCCGACGTCGGGGATCAGGCCGATACCGGTCTCGGGCATGGCGAACAGCGTCCGCTCGGTGGCGACGCGGTAACGCCCGTGGATCGACAGCCCGACGCCGCCGCCCATCGTGACCCCGTCGAGCAGCGCGACATAGTCCTGGCCATAAACCGCAATGGCCTGGTTCATCCGGTACTCGTCGTGGAAAAAACCCTCCCACTCGGGCGACCCGGCGCGACCGGCGTGGTACAACCCGACGACATCACCGCCGGCACAGAAGGCACGCTCGCCCGCACCCTGGATGACGGTGCGATCGACGCCGGCGTCGCCGAGGCTGTTGATCAGGGCGCGGTGGATGCTCAGGCACATCTCGCGGTTCAGCGCATTCAGCGCCGCAGGGCGGTTGAGCGTGATGAACAGCGCGCGGCCGCGGTGTTCGGTCAGGACTGCGTCGGTCATTAATTATCCAATAGCATGGCGTTGTCGGGCATCGGCGTCGGCACGCAGCTGGTCGAGAGCTTCGCGAGCAGCTTGCCGTAGGCGTCGGTCAGTTCGGCCTCCATGAAGGCAATGCGGCGGCCCAGTTTGAGCACCCTGCCCTCGCCGTAAACGGTCCGGCCAAGCGGTACCGGGCCGAAAAAGCTGGTCTTTAGCTCGATCGTCGGCACGACGATGCGCTGGCGGGACATCACCACCGCCGCCACCGCGGCGCAGTCATCGAGCATTGCGACGATGAAACCGCCCTGAACATTGCCCATCGGGTTGCAGAACTCGGGCCGGGGCTCGAAGCTCATGCGGACGCGCCCGGCCGCGCGGTCGACCTCGAGAATCCTGGTGCCGAGCAGGATCGAGGTCGCCGGAACCCGGGTGTTCATGCGGTCCAGCAGCTCGGCATCGGTCATCGCCACTTGTGCCGCCTCACAGAAACTCGGTTCGGGTCAGGCCATAGCCTTGGAGGGCGGGCGCGAGCGCGTCAACGTGCGGGTCCGGACGGGTGAAGACCGCGAGTCCGGTGGGCGCGCCGGTCCAGACTTCGTCGCGCAGCAGGTGCGCGACCCGGCGCGCAATGCCCGGTCCGCCGTCGACGAAGGCCAGCGGGCGGGGCGCAGCGGCTGCGAGTTCATCCGCCACCAGGGGGAAATGCGTGCAGGCGAGCACTACGGTGTCGATCCGGTCACCGCCGGCTTGGCCGAGAAGGCCGTCCAGCTCGCGCGCGTACGCCGCCGGGTCGGTCGTCTCGCCGCGCAGCTTGGCCTCGGCCAGCTCAACCAGCGCGCCGGAGCCGTGGCGCAGCACCAGGCAGTCGCTGGCGAACTGCGCCGCCAGCCGGTCGAGATAGGGCTGGCGCACCGTCGCCACCGTGCCGAGCACGCCGATCGCCTTGGTCCGGGTGCGTTCGGCAGCGGGCTTGATCGCCGGTACCGTGCCGACCACCGGCACAGCGAGTGCCGCCCGCACATGCGCCAGCGCGATCGTCGAGGCGGTGTTGCAGGCGATAACAACCAGCCGCGGCTTGTACCGCTCGGTCAGCCGCCCAAGCAGCGCGCAGACCCGCGTTGCCACCTCCATCTCGGACTTGGGCCCATAGGGAAAGCCGGCGTTGTCGGCGGCATAGACGACCGGCGCTAGCGGCAGCACGGCGCGAACCGGGGCCAGCACCGACAGGCCGCCGACACCGGAGTCGAAGAACAGGGTTGGGGCCGTCATGTCGCGTCGCCCTAGCGCGCTGTCGCCTAACAGTCATCCCCTCGCCGCCGCGCCGAAACGCTGCGAAAAGGCAGCGATGGCGTCCGATTCCTTGCCCGCGGCTTCGCCGCAACTGGACTTGGCCACCCGTTTCCGCGTCGTTAAGCGCGGCGGCTGGATCGTATTCTTTCTAATTTTGACGCTGCCGCCGCATCTCCTGTGGCGACTGGCGGGGCGCCCATCGCCGTGGGCGCGGCGGTTCCTGCGGGCTGCCGCACGGGCTTGCGGCATCAAGGTTGAGGTCATCGGCAAGCGACCCGAGAGAGCGGTGTTCATCGTTGCCAACCATCTGTCGTGGACCGACATCACCATCCTCGGAGGACTGCTGAACACGCGCTTCGTTGCCCAGGACGCGATCGCCAGCTGGCCTGTCGTCGGCTGGTTGGCGAGGCTCAACGACACCATCTTCGTGTCGCGCACCGACCGCTCAACCGCCGGCGACCAGGTCGTGCGGCTGCGCGCCGCCGTCGCCGGTGACCGGCCGGTGACCTTGTTTCCGGAAGGCACGACCACCGACGGCCGCAGCCTGCTGCCGTTCAAGTCGGTGCTGTTCGAGGGCCTGTCGCCGCCGCCCCGCCCGCTGCTGATCCAGCCGGTGCTGCTCGACTTCGACGATGGCGGGCGCGACCTCGCCTGGATCGGGACCGAGGGTGCCCCCGCCAACGCCCTGCGGACCCTGTCGCGGCGTGGCAGCTACCGGTGCCGGGTGCATTTCCTTGCGCCGTTCGATCCCGCCGGCTGCGACGGCCGCAAGGCGGTCACGGCGGAGGTGCGCAGGCGGATCACGGCGGCGCTGTCGGCGACGACTGGCCTCACCATCGACTGATCGCTAACAGTCGCCGGCATGACCGCATCCTACCCCGCCCTCCGCCTCCGCCGCAGCCGCGCCCAGCCCTGGTCCCGCGCCATGGTCGCCGAGACCGTGCTGACGCCCGCCGACCTGATCTGGCCGGTGTTCGTCACCGGCGGTTCGAACGTCCGCGACCCGATCAAGACCATGCCCGGCGTCGAGCGCCTGTCCGCCGACCTGCTCGGTGCGGCCGCCAGGGAGGCTGCGGCGCTCGGCATCCCCTGCCTGGCGCTGTTCCCGAACACACCCGCCAGCGCCCGCAGCGAGGACGGTGCCGAGGCCGCCAACCGCGACAACCTGATGTGCAACGCCATCCGCGCCATCAAGGATTCGGGCGCCGCGATCGGCATCCTTACCGACGTTGCGCTCGACCCCTACACCAGCCACGGCCACGACGGTTTGCTGCACGATGACGGCCGGATCCTGAACGATGTGACGGTCGACGCGCTGGTTGCCCAGTCGCTCAACCAGGCGCGCGCCGGGGCCGACATCATCGCGCCGTCGGACATGATGGACGGCCGCGTCGGCGTCATCCGCGCCGCGCTGGAGGCCGAGGGCTTCCACGACGTTCAGATCATGGCCTACGCCGCCAAGTATGCCAGCGCCTTCTATGGCCCGTTCCGCGACGCGGTCGGGTCGGGCGGTTACCTCAAGGGGGACAAGAAGACTTACCAGATGGACCCCGGCAACTCCGAGGAGGCGCTGCGCGAAGTCGCGCTTGACCTGGCCGAAGGTGCCGACAGCGTGATGGTCAAGCCCGGCCTGCCCTATCTCGACATCGTGCGCCGAGTGAAGAAACGCTTCGAGGTGCCGGTCTTCGCGTATCAGGTCAGCGGTGAGTACGCGATGATCGAGGCCGCAGTGGCCGCCGGCGTGCTCGACCGCGACCGCGGCGTGCTGGAGACGCTGACCGCGTTCAAGCGCGCGGGCTGTTCGGGCGTGCTGACCTACCACGCGGTGCACGCGGCGCGCCTGCTGGGTTGAAGGTTGGCGGCATCCACACCGGCTCGATGCCGAGCGCGCCATTGATGGCTCCCTTGAGCAGATATGCATCGCGGGCCACGACACCGTTGACACGTAAAGTGACATAGCCGGCGCGCGCGGTCATCGCATCGCGCGCGGCGTCGCGCGCTGCGTCGTGGGTCCGGTCGTCAAGTTCGACCAGTAGGCGAACCTTGCCGGCGTCGTCGACCAATACATAGTCGATCATCTTCCGGTCGAAGCGGCTGCGGACCGCGTAGCGCGACCCCCTGCTCCGGCCCGTGTCGGTAACGATCGCCGCCATAGCGACCTGCGGCGCGGCATGAAGCGGCGCGGCGTCGTGGCGGAGCCGCCCAGAATTTGACTTCGCGGTCGGTCATCAGCGGGCACGCCTTGACCGGCACGATACGGCCGCTGGCGATAACCGCCGGGCCGAGCCTGATAAGCATCAGCATCAGGAACGCTGCGATTGCAATCAGTCCATACGGGCCGACGGCCTGATCGACGCGGTCCAAAGGTTGCTCAAACATCCCCCGCCCAAAGCCGTTGGCCCCGCGGTAGGATAGCACTTCCCGCGGCCGTCTTGAACCCTTGGGCGGCATCCCCTAACCCGCCCCGCATGACCGCCCCGCGCCGCATCGCTGTTCTCGGTGCCTCCGGCTACACCGGAGCGGACCTCGTGCGGCTGGCGCTGAGCCACCCGCACGTCGAGATCGCGGCACTATCAGCCAACGCCAAGGCCGGGCTATCGATGGTCGAGGTCTGGCCGCACTTCGCTCCCTACCCCGCACTCCCCCGCCTGACCCGTGCCGAGGACATCGACTGGACCGGCATCGACGCGGTGTTCGGTTGCCTGCCGCACGCGGCATCGGCGGCGCTGCTGTCGACGCTCGACGGGCCGCGGATCATCGACCTGTCGGCAGATTTCCGCCTGAAGGACGCCGCGACCTATGCCGAGTGGTACGGCGGCGCACACCCGGCCCCGGCGCTGCTGGCGGGCGCGGCGTACGGCCTGACCGAATATGCCCGCCCCGCCCTGCCCGGTGCGCGGCTGGTGGCGTGCCCCGGCTGCTATCCGACGGCGGTGTTGCTGGCGGTGCTGCCGCTGGTCGAGGCAGGGCTGATCGATCCGGCGCGGATCAGTGTCAACGCGCTTTCGGGCGTGTCCGGTGCCGGCCGCTCGCTCAAGCAGGCCAACCTATTCGCCGAGGTGGCGGAAGGCGTCCACCCCTATGCCATCGGCGCGCATCGCCACATGCCCGAGATCGAGCAGGAGATCGCCGCCCGCGCCGGTCACGACGTCCGCATCAGCTTCACGCCGCACCTGGTTCCGATCAACCGCGGCGAGCTCGTCACCATCGCGGTCGAGACCGCCGCGCCAGTCGCCGACCTGCGCGCCGCGCTGCTGGCACGCTACATAGACGAGTCGTTCGTTCACCTGCTGCCAGATGGCGTAGCGCCCGCCACCCGCATGGTGCGCGGTTCGAACCATGCCGTCGTCAACGTCTTCGCCGACCGCATCCCCGGCCGGGCTCTGGTCATTGCCGCGATCGACAATCTGGTGAAGGGCTCGTCGGGACAGGCGATCCAGAACTTCAACCTGATGTTCGGCCTGCCCGAGGCCACCGGGCTGCTCCAGGCACCGCTCTTCCCGTGATCGAGACCGAGCGCCTGATCCTCGCCGAATGGCGCGACGACCACCGTGACGCAATCGCCGCGATTAATGCCGACCCGGAGGTCATGCGCTACTTCGTCGCCCCGATGACGCGCGCCGAGACCGACGCGCAGATCGTCCGCCAGATCGCCGCGCAGGCCAACCACGGCTTCTGTTTCTGGGCGGTCGAGCGCAAGGCCGACGGCGTGCTGCTCGGCCTCGCCGGCCTCAAGACCGGCGCACCGGGAACGCCGATCGAGGACGATCTGGAAATCGGCTGGCGGCTTGGCCGGCACGGCTGGGGCAAGGGCTATGCCAGCGAGGCCGCCCGCGCCGCGCTCGCTTATGGCTTCGGCGATCCCGGCGTGCCGCGCATCGCCGCGATCACCATTGTCGCCAACGAGAAGAGCTGGCGGGTGATGGAGCGCATCGGCATGACCCGCGACCTCTCCGCCGACTTCGAACACCCGGCCGTCCCCGCCGACAGCCCGGTGCGGCCGCATATCACCTATTTCATCGCACGGCCGTGAGCCTGTACCCGTTCGACGGCGTCATGCCCCTGGTCGCGGCGGACGCCTTCATAGCGCCCGGCGCGCGGGTCATCGGCAACGTCCGCATCGGTGCAGGCGCGTCGATCTGGTACAATTGCGTGCTGCGCGGCGACGTCATGCCGATCGAGGTCGGTGCCGGCAGCAATATTCAGGACGGCACCATCGTCCACGTCACCCGCGGCAGCCACGGTACCATCATCGGCGCGCATTGCCTGATCGGGCACCTTGCCGTCATCCACGGCTGCACGCTGGAGGATCACGCCTTCGTCGGGCTGGGCAGCATCGTCATGGACGCCTGTGTCATCGAGACCGACGCCATGCTGGCGGCGGGCGCGCTGCTGACCCCGGGGAAGCGTATCCGGCGCGGCGAATTATGGACAGGACGCCCTGCCGCCTACGCGCGCGACCTGGCACCGACCGAAATCGATCGGAACCGGGCCGCGGCGCGCGGCTATGTCGAACTGGCCCGTCTTCACGGCGGATAGGTTTGCAAAGCTGACGCTTTGGCCTTGCGCTTCAGCGGTCGACAAGCTTGGCCTTGCCCCATTCGCGCGCGGCGGTGTAGCCGAGGTAGCCGGTGCCGAACAGGGCATAGAGCGGCTCCGGGATGGCAGCGAGATAACCGGTCATGCCCTGGCCGATCGCCGCTGCCATCTCGGGCCGGACCGCTGCAATCAGGCCCATCGGCACCGACCACAGCAGCAGCGTGTACATGACGTAAAGGAAGCTCGGCCGCGCCCGGCTGGTCCACGGATCTGCCGACTGCGCCTCGGCGACGATCGCCGACAGCTGCGCCTTGACCAGCTCGAGATCCTGACTGCCCTGCAGCTTGAGCAGCTCCAGCTTGGCCGCGTCCCGCGCCTGGGGGTCGGGGATCAGCTTGTCGAGCAGGCCGGCAACCGGTCCGATGATCGCGTCGAGGAAGGCCATTCCCTGTCTCCATATCTGTTCCACGTGAAACACGAATTAACCGATACGGCACTAAATGTCAAGTCAGGATACGCTTCGGCGAACCGTATCGGCACAAATCAGTGAGGCTGGGGATTGGAAAAACTGGTCGGAGCGACAGGATTCGAACCTGCGACCCCTTGACCCCCAGTCAAGTGCGCTACCAGGCTGCGCCACGCTCCGACCGGCGGTTCGTGTAGGCGGCGCCCCCGCCGGATGCAAGCGTTACCCCGGCACTTCGAGTCCGTACTGCTTGAGCAGGTCATAGAGTGTCGGCCGGCTGACCCCGAGCAGCTTGGCGGTCGAGGAGATGTTGCCCTCGGTGCGCGCCATCGCTAGGCGGATGGCGCGGCGGTCGGCCTGCTCGCGCGCGGTCTTGAGGTTCAGCGCCGCGGCCCCGTCGCTCTTGTCGCCGAGATCGAGGTCGTTGGCATCGAGACGACTGCCCTCCGACATGATCACCGCGCGCTTCAGGCGGTTTTCCAGCTCGCGGACGTTGCCTGGCCAGTGCCAGTCGGTCATCGCGGCGATCGCGTCGGCACTGAAGCCCCTGAAGCTGCGGCCGTGCTCGCGGCCGAACTTGCCCAGGAAATGATGGGCCAACAGCGTTGCGTCGCCTGGCCGTTCGGACAGCGACGGGATACGCACGACGATCTCGGCGAGGCGGTAGTAGAGATCCTCGCGGAACCGCCCTGTGCTGATCATCTCCTCGAGATTCTGGTGGGTGGCGCAGACGATCCGCACGTCGACCGGGATCGGGCGGCGGCCACCGATGCGCTCGATGACACGCTCCTGCAGGAAGCGCAGCAGCTTGACCTGCAGCGGCAACGGAATGTCGCCGACCTCGTCGAGGAACAGCGTGCCGCCCTCGGCCAGCTCGATCTTGCCCTCGGTCGTCTTGGCCGCCCCGGTAAAGGCCCCTTTCTCATAGCCGAACAGCTCACTTTCGAGCAGGTTCTCGGGGATCGCCGCGCAGTTGATCGCGATGAACGGCTTGGCCTTCCGCAGCGAGGCGTTGTGCAGGCCGCGGGCCAGCAGCTCCTTGCCGGTGCCGCTGGCCCCGAGCAGCATCACTGACACGTCGGCGGCGGCAACCCGCTCGATCATGCGCGCCACCTTGAGCATCTCGGGACTGCCCGTGATAATCCCGCCGAGGACGTCCTGCGGTCCCGCCGCATCGGCAAGGCGCCGATTTTCGGCCTCCAGGTCGTGGACGTGATAGGCGCGCCGGACGATCAGCCCGAGTTCGTCGATATCGACCGGCTTGGCGTAGAAATCGAACGCGCCCGCCGCGATCGCCCTGAGCGCACTTTCCCGCGCGCCGTGCCCGGATGCGACGATCACCTTGGTGCCGGGCGCGGCGCGCAGGATCTCGGTCAGCGTCGCAAAGCCCTCGGACGTGCCGTCGGGATCGGGCGGCAAGCCAAGGTCGAGCGTCACGACGGCGGGGGCGTGATGGCGCAGGGCCTCGATGGCGGCACCGCGGTCGCCGGCGACGACGACCTCGTAATCCTCGTAGCTCCAGCGCAACTGGCGTTGCAGCCCTTCGTCGTCCTCGACGACCAGCAACTTGCGGACCGCGGTACTGCTCAAGCAACTTTCCTCTGCACGACCGTGCCTGCGATCTCGGTGACATCGGGCCCGATGACCGGCAACACCACGGTGAACATCGTGCCTTCGCCCTCGCGGCTTACGACATCAAGGCGTCCGCCCAGCGACCGGGCGATCTCACGCGCCTCATAAGCACCGATACCGAAGCCACCGGGCTTGGTCGAGCGGAAGGGCTTGAACAGCTCGCTCCGGACGAACGCCGACGACATGCCGGTGCCGTGGTCGGCGATGGTGATCGCGACATCGCTGCCGCGCGACCGGACGCCGATATCGATCCGCGACTCGGGCTGGCTGGCATCGATGGCGTTCTGGATAAGGTGCGCGAACAGTTGCTCGAGCCGCGCCGGATCGGCGGCGACGGTCGGCGGCTCGCCGTCGACGGCGAGGTAGAGCTCGGCATGGGCCCGGCGCTTGGCACTGACGATCTGGCCGATCAGATCGGCCGCGTCGACCGGCTCCGGGGTGTCGGGCCGCCCGGTGTTATGCTGGGCAAGACGCGCCAGCAGGTCGTTCATCTTGCCCACCGAGGATTGCAGCGTCGCCACCATGTCCGCCCGGAACGCCGGGTTGTCGGCGTGGCGCGCGGCGTTGCGCGACACCAGGCTGAGCTGGCTGACCAAGTTCTTGATGTCGTGCATGATGAACGCGAAGCGGCGGTTGAATTCGTCGAAGCTGCCGGCTTCGTCGAGTGCGGCCTGGGTCTGCGCCTCGGCAATATAGCTTGCGGCCTGGCGGCCGAGCGTCCGCAGCAGCTCGAAGTCCTCCCAGTTCAGCTCGCGCGCCGCGAGCGTGCGCTCGAGCACGATGACGCCCGCCAGCGTGTCGAGGTGGACGAGCGGGATCGCCAGCCACACCCGCCGCTCGGTCGCCGCCCAGTCCGGCACCGCAAGGCCCTCATAGTTGCCAGTCCCGTCGCGCCATTCATCGAAGTCGAGGATGCGCTGCTGCGTGGCGAGATAGCGCGCCAGGCCCGGCGTCGGCACCAGCCGCTCACCAAGGAACCCGCCGTTGTTCCAGGTGTCGACCAGTTCGAAGCCGTCATCGTCGCCGACGGCATACAGCGCGCCGCCCGGCGCATCGACCACTATCGCTACCGCTTCGATAACGCGCACCGCCAGCGGCCGTCCGTCGGTGCGCGACACGATCGCGATGAAGCGCAGCCATTCCTGCCGGTAGTCGAACTTATAGGCGAAGAAATTCTTGGCGATGATCACCCGCAACCGCGCCCGGAACCGCGGCGAGATAACCACCCCGAACCCCAGGATCGAGGTGGCGAAGATAAAGCTGATCTGGAGCAACCGCCCCCAGTCGCCGCCGACAAGCCGCAACCCGTACGCCGTCAGCGCCATGACGATGAGATAAACTCCGATCAGGCTGAATGACAGCGTGTGGAAGACCACCTGCCGCGACACCTGGACCCGCGCCACCCACGCCGAACTTGCCGACATCAGCAGCAGCGGCACAACGATCGCATCGACCGCGCCGCGGATATTGAAGAGATCGTGACTGAGCGTCCCGAGCAGGAACTGCAGCGTGTAGAGGTTGAGATCGTAGCCGAAGAACCCCGCCAGTCCGATGCACAGCAACCGGATGCCGGTTTGCGTCCCCGGCACCGCGTTGACATAGAGGTTGTGCAGCAGGACCAGCCCGGAGATGGCGACGGTCAGCCGGCTGATGACGAACAGGGTGGCCAGCAACGGTCCGCCCTGCCCGCCCATGTCGCCGAACAGGTCGAGCATCAGCTGAACGCTGGTAACGAAGCCGACCGCGCCCGCGATCACGAAGGACGAGCGCACCCGGTCGTCCAGCGACCACGACACCCTGAGCAGCGAGAGAACGAAGGCGATCCACGCCGATGTTCGCAACGTTTCCAGCGGCGACAGCCACATCATGGCTGTGCCGCCGAACCGCGCGGCGGCCACGAAACTCATTGCCCACAGGCCGGTCATGAGGGCGGCGAGGACAAGCGCCAGATTTGTTTCGCTGAAGCGGCGTCGCCACAACACACTGATGCCGAGCGCGAAGAAACCGATCGCCGCGATCAGGTGGCTGAAAAGGCCGACATCGGTCAGCTTCACTTGGCTTTGCCCGGCCCTTGTTGCTACGTCCCCGGCGACTACCCTAGCGCCAAAGTTGAGCGCTTGTCACTCGCAAGGGGCAACCGATTACGATGTCTTCACTAATCTGGCCGGTGATCTTGTCGGGCGGTGCGGGAACCCGCCTGTGGCCGCTGTCGCTGCCCGCGCGCCCCAAGCAATTCCTCGCCCTGACCGGCGAACGCTCCATGCTGCAGGAGACGGCCGCACGTACCGCCGGCCCGGGCTTCCATCCGCCAATTTTGGTCTGCGGCGCGCCGCATGCCGGACTGATCACAATCCAGCTCGACGAAATCGGCGTCACCCCTGCCGCCATCATCGTCGAGCCGGTGGCGCGCAACACTGCCCCGGCGATCGCGCTGGCGGCACTGGACATCGTCACGCGCGACCCGAATGGCATCATGTTGGTGATGCCGTCCGATCACGTCATCGACCAGCCGACGGAGTTGCTCGCCGCCGTGGCGCGGGCGGCGGCTACGGTCGCAGACGGCTGGCTGGCAACCTTCGGCATCGCGCCAACGGGGCCGGAAACCGGCTATGGCTATATCGAGCTGGGCGAAGCGCTGGTCGCGGGCGTCCACCATGCCCTGCGCTTCGTCGAGAAGCCAGCGCTGGCGGACGCAAAGGCGATGCTGGCGACCGGGCGGTTCGCCTGGAACGGCGGCCTATTCCTGCTGCGCGCCGACGCGTTTCTCGAGGCGCTCGCCGACCACGCGCCGAACGTGCTCGTGGCGACGCGGGCAGCGTTCGCGGCCGCCATGCGGGGCGGCGGCATGATCCACCCAGAGGCGGCCAGCTTCGCCACCGTGCCGTCGATCTCCGTCGATTATGCGGTGATGGAGAAGGCCGCGCGCGTCGCCGTGGTGCCGGTCGACATGGGCTGGTCGGACATCGGATCGTGGCACGCCGTCCGCGGCCACGGGCCAGCCGATGCCGAGGGGAATGTCGTACGCGGGCCGGCAGTGCTGATCGACACCCGCGACACCCTGATCCGCAGCGACGGGCCGCTGGTGGCAACGCTGGGGGTCGAGGGGCTGGTGATTGTCGTCACGGCCGGCGCAGTGCTGGTGGCGAACGCCTCGCGCTCTCAGGAGGTCAAGGACATTGTCGCTCGGTTGCCTGCCGGCTGAAGCGTCGCCGCCAGCTGGTCGCGGTCGAGCCCGCCCTCCCAACCCGCCACAACAATGGTGGCGACGGCGTTGCCGACGAAGTTGGTCAGGCTGCGGCACTCACTCATGAAGCGGTCGACGCCAAGGATCAGTGCCATGCCAGCGACCGGCACGCTGGGCACCACCGACAGCGTCGCGGCCAGCGTGATGAAGCCCGCGCCGGTGACGCCCGCCGCACCCTTCGAGCTGAGCATCGCGACGCCGAGCAGCAGCAACTGTTCGCCGAGCGACAGCTCGATGTCGCAGGCCTGGGCGATGAACAGCGCCGCCAGCGTCATGTAGATGTTGGTACCGTCGAGGTTGAACGAATAGCCGGTCGGCACCACCAGCCCGACGACGCGCGGCTCGCAGCCCGCCGCCTCCAGCTTGCCGATCAGCGCGGGTAGCGCCGCCTCCGACGACGAGGTGCCCAGCACCAGCAACAACTCGGCCTTCAGATAGACCAGCAGCCGCCACAGGCTGAACCCAGCCAGCTTGGCGATCAGCCCGAGCACCACCAGCACGAACAACAGCGACGTCGCATAAAAGGTGCCAACCAGCGCCGCGAGGCTGGCGACCGAGGCGATGCCGTACTTGCCGATAGTGAAGGCGATGGCCCCGAACGCGCCGATCGGGGCTGCCTTCATCAGGATCGCGACCAGCCGGAACACCACCTGCACCGCGGACTCGAATACGGTCAGCAGCGGTTTGGAGCGCTCGCCGGCCAGTGCCATCGCGATGCCGGTCAGGATCGCGACGAACAGCACCTGCAGGATCTCGCCCTCGGTCAGCGCGCCGACCAGCGTCTTGGGCACAATATTGCCGATGAAGCCGACGATCTTCGTATCGTGAGCCTTGGCGGTGTATTCGCTGACCGCCGCGGTATCGAGCGTGGCCGGATCGATATGCAGGCCGCTGCCGGGCTGGACCGTGTTCGCGACGATCATGCCGACGACCAGCGCCAGTGTCGAAACGGTCAGGAAATAGGCGAACGCCCGCCCGGCGATCCGCCCCACGCCGCGCAGCTCGCCCATGCCGGCGATGCCGGTCACGACGGTCAGGAAGATCACCGGTGCGATGACCATCTTCACCAGCTTGATGAACAGGTCACCGAGCGGCTTCAGCGCCGTGCCGGTCTCGGGCCACACAGCGCCGACCAGCACGCCGAGCGTAATTGCCGCGAGCACCTGGACATAGAGGTGCCGGTACCACGGCAAATGAGCGGGCGGCGCGATGGCATCGGATGTGAGCATGGTCGTCTCCCCGCCGCGACTGTCGCGGGCCGCTGCGACGGAGGCAAGACGCTGCGTGCCAGCGCTGCTATCGTCACTCCGCATGACCGACGAACCCTCACTGAAAAACCGGCCGCTGCGTCAGCGGCTCAGCTTTGCAGTCGACGGCTGGCTTAGCGGCTGGCGCCGCGAGAGCAGCTTTCGCACCCATTGCGGATTCGCGGTTGCCGCCCTAGTCGCGCTGCTGATCCTCCGCCCCGGACCGATCTGGTGGGGCTTGGTCGCGGTAACAATCGCGCTGGTTTTGGCGCTCGAACTGATTAACTCGGCGATGGAGTCCGTGATCGATCTGCTGCACCCCGGTCAGCACCCGGAAATCAAGGTCATCAAGGACATGGTCGCGGGCGCGGTATTGACTATCAGCATTGCCGCGCTGGTCGTCGCGGCGGCGATGGTCGTCGACCGCGCGCCGGAATTTTTATACTAAGTTGGCGCGCTGCTTTGTCGCAAGGGATGCGGTGGCCGTGGCGGCGCGGCGTCCTTATTGCGGCAATGAATGCCGCCAACCTGCCGGGGACCAACAGAATGCGTCACATGATCTCGATTTCAACAGCGGCCGCCGCACTCGCGCTCGCGAGCCCGGCGCACGCCAGCGACAAGTTCTGGCACACCGTCGCCGATGTCGGCTTATTTGGCATTCCCGCCGCCGCGGCCGGCATCTCGATCTACGAGCATGATCACAACGGCCTCATCCAGTTGGCCGAGACCGGTGCCCTCACGCTCGGCGTGACCGAAGGGCTAAAGTACGCGGTCAACGAGCGTCGGCCCAACGGCGGCAACCACAGCTTTCCGTCGGGACACACCAGCATCGCGTTCGCCGGCGCAGGCTATATCCACCAGCGCTACGGCTGGCAGACCGGCCTGCCGTTCGAAGTGCTGGCGGCGGTCGTCGGCTATAGCCGGGTCAAGACCCGCGATCACCACTGGTACGACGTCGTGGCGAGCGCAGCGATCGGCGAGGGCTCGGCGTTCCTGTTCACTCGCCGCCTCGACGAAGGCACGCGGGTCAGCATTGGCGGCGACAGCAAGGGCGGCATGATACAGTTCGCCACGCGATTCTAATCGCGCCGGCACCAGTTTCTGTCATTCCGGTAAAGCCGGGCTGCCAGTCAGCAAGACTGGAGAACTCAAGTCCGCCAAACAAAGAAATGGCGGCCGGTGTCACCACCGGCCGCCACTGTGTCGCCGCGCTTTGCGGTCCCGCCTCGGGCTCACGCCTCCGACGACCCTGCCAGTGCTGCGGCACTGCAACGAGGCGGTCCTTCGCCCGAAGGCTGGGGTGCATCCTCGCCGGGATTAGCGTCCGGTTCGTCGCGGGTCTGCAAGTTTCGCCGGTCGCCCGACTAGCCCGCACGCTCGCGCGTCGTTTCGCGCCTCCTAACCCGCTCTTCGTGCCACTAGCTTCGTCTGCACGTCGCTGCGGCCCGTCGGGCAGGCTATAACCTCTTTCCTTTCCTCGGCATTTCTGCCGCCGTCCGGCTCTTGGCTACGAGCGAATGATGTTCTCGTCGGCCGAGTCGTCAAAGCCGAATCTGTGGCTTATGGCCTGTGGATAATGAGGATAACGGGGATACTTCGACCCTCGATATCCCACCGGGTCCCGCAGATCAGGAATGCGGCGCAAGTCGCAATCTAGAGTCGTTACGCCAATCAGTCGTATTTATTCCCAACTTCTAGCAGTACTGCATTACCGTGTTACCATAACATTACAGATGAATTTTGCCTAAGTAATTGGTTTAACTCGATTCCGCTCGATATGACTGAGTTGGCATGGGTTATGCAATGCTCCTGGCATGAGGCACCGGATGGTCCGGTCGCCTTTGACGAAGGACAGTTCCCATGTTCGCCACCTCGAACTTCGGCCGCAACGTTATCGGTGCCTTCGGTGCCACGGTCATCGCTGCGAGCTGCCTGACTGTTGCCGCGGTGCCCGCCGCCGCAACCGAGACCAGTGTCGCGACCAAGACCGTCAGCTATGCCGACCTGAACCTGAACAGCACTCAGGGCCGCGCGCAGCTCGACGCCCGCATCCGAGCTGCTGCGAAGAGCGTCTGCGAAGTGCAGGCTCCCAACCTGGCTGCCCGGGTTTCTCAGGGCCGGTGCATCGCGACCGCCATTCGCAAGGCCAACGCTTCGTAGTCGCCCGGCTGCCTGCAATCCGAATCTGCTGCTCAAATTAGGACGACGCGATGCACCGGGATGCAACCCGGTGCATCGCTGCTGCAGTCCGCAGGCATCCGCTGCAACTGGCGAGCACGCCGCAACGTCAATATTTCAGCACCGTTATGAGCCCCGTTCGAAAATCGACCATGTCCGCTGTGTCCTGCCGTCCGGGTACCACCAACCCGACCGACGCAAAGGCGACCGAGCCGCGGCGTTTCACCGGATTGGAGGAGCGCGTGCTGCGGCTCGCAGCGTCGGGCAGCGAGCGTCCATCGACTACCGTCGAGCCCGCGCTGCGCCGCCTCGCCCGGCGTGCGGGCAACGTTCTGCTGGCAAGGCGCGGCGACCGCGATCTCACCGACCCGCGGCTAGAAGCCTTGCGCAACTACGCCGCTTCGATACGGCTCGGCAGAGCCGAAGGCCTCGCGGTCTTCCACGCGGCTGGCTACAGCGCTGCACAGGCTGCGTCGGTCAGGGTGTTTGTCGCCGAGGCCGTCCGCGGCAGCCGCCGGGCGTCGCCGCGACGCGAGCGCATCGTCTATGCCAGCGGCCTTTCGATCGGGGTCGCGTCGCTTGCCGCCTTTGTTGCATTGACCGGGACGTTGCTCGCCGGAGTTTAGCTGCGGCGAGATGTCGCCTCCGCAGGATGTTAAGCTCCGCGGACCGGCGCGAACTTCAAGAACTTGGCAAATTGTTGGCGTAAAGACTACACGCTGCAGCGAAGCAGGCATGTAGAGGTCCGATGCGCTCGACGACGATTCTGCCGGTCTGCGCGCTTGTCCTCCTCGCAGCCGCTTGTGCCAAGAAGCAGGAAGGTGCGGGCGGCCCTGGCGGGCCGGGCGGCCCGCCGGCGGAGGTGACCGTAGCGACGCCACTGATCAAGCCGATCGTCGACTGGGATGACTATGTCGGCCGCTTCGAAGCGGTCCGCGAGACCGAGGTGCGACCGCGGGTTTCGGGCTATATCAAGTCGGTCAGTTTCCGCGATGGCCAGTTCGCACGCGCCGGGCAGCTGCTGTTCGTCATCGACCCGCGGCCGTTCCAGGCCGCGCTCGATCAGGCCAAGGCCGACTCCCAGCGGCTGCGCGCTGGCGCCGATGTCGCGCGCACCGTCTTTGCGCGCACCAAGACGCTGCTCGAGGCCAATGCCGTCAGCAAGGAAGAGCTTGAGAACGCCGAGGCGACTTACAAGCAAGCGCTAGCGGCGCTTGCCGGCGGTGAAGCGACGGTCAGGGCCCGCGCGCTCGACGTCGAGTTCACTCGCGTCACCGCGCCGATCGCCGGGCGGCTGTCCGACCGCCGGCTCGATGTCGGCAACTATGTGACGGCCGGCACGACGGTCCTGACCACGGTCGTCGCGCTCGACCCGATCTACTTTGCCTTCACCGGCTCGGAGGCGGTCTATCTGAAATATCAGCGCGCCAACCGGGCCGGTACCCGGCCGTCGTCGCGGCTCGCAGCGAACCCCGTCGATATCAGGCTCGGCGACGAGAACGACTATCGCTGGCACGGCAAGATGAACTTTGTCGATAACGCGCTCGACCAAGGCAGCGGCACCATCAGGGCACGCGCCACCGTGCGCAACCCGGACGGCTTCCTGACGCCGGGCATGTTCGGACACCTCCGCCTGCTCGGCTCCGGTAGCTATAATGGCATGCTCATTCCCGAAGAAGCGGTAGTCACCGATCAGACGCGCAAGGTCGCGCTGGTCATCGGCAAGGACGACAAGGTCGAGCAGCGCGTGCTGGAGCTTGGTCCGATCGTCGATGGCCTGCGCGTAGTGCGATCGGGACTGAAGCCGAGCGACCGCGTCGTCATCGCCGGCGTCCAGCGCGGCCGCCCGGGCACCAAGGTCAGCATCAAGCAGGGCAGGATCGTGCCGCCTGCGCCGGGCACCGGGCCGCAGCCGCCCGCAATCACCGAACCCCCGGCAACATCGGCAACCGACGCGACGGCGGCCCGCTAGGCGCATGCGCTTCTCGCACTTCTTCATCGACCGCCCGATCTTTGCCGGGGTTATATCGGTGCTGATCGTGCTGATCGGTCTGTTCGCCTATCCTGGCCTCCCGGTCGCGCAATATCCCGAGATCGCACCCCCCACCATTGCCGTCAGCGCCAGCTATCCGGGCGCGAGCGCGGAAGTGCTCGCCGACACGGTCGCGGCACCGCTGGAGCAGGAAATCAACGGCGTCGAGAACATGCTCTACATCACCTCGTCGTCGACGGCGAACGGCCAGGCGACGATCAGCGTGGTGTTCAAGCTTGGCACCAATCTCGACACCGCCCAGGTGCTCGTCCAGAACCGCGTCGCTTCGGCCGAGCCGCGCCTGCCCGATACCGTTCGTGCCCTGGGCGTCACCACCCGCAAGAACACGCCCGACCTGCTAATGGCGGTGTTCCTGACCTCGCCCGACGGCAGTCACGATATCCAGTATCTCTCGAATTACGCAACGCTTCAGATCCGCGACAAGCTGCTGCGGCTGCCGGGCATCGGCGGCATCAATCTGTTCGGTGCTCGCGACTACGCGATGCGGATCTGGATCGACCCCGAAAAGGCTGCGGCGCGACAGCTCAATGCTGCCGAAATCGTCGACGCGCTGCGCAGCCAGAACGTCCAGGTCGCGGCCGGCAGCGTCGGTGCGCCGCCATTCGCGCAGGGCGGTTCGGGGTTCGAGCTAAGCGTGCAGACCCAGGGCCGGCTGACCACCCCGGAGCAGTTCGGTGCGATCGTCATCAAGCGCGACACGACCGGCGCACTGACCCGGATCAGCGACGTCGCGCGGGTCGAGATCGGCGCGCAGGATTATGGCACCCGCGCCTATGTCAATACGACTCCCGGCATCGGGTTGGGCATCACCCAGTTGCCCGGCTCGAACGCGCTCGCCACCGCTGACAAGATCATCGCTACGATGGAGGAAGCGAAGAAGGCATTTCCGCCAGGCGTGTCCTATTCGATCCCCTATAATCCAACCGAATACGTGCGGAAGTCGATCGACAGCGTTCAGCAGACACTGATCGAGGCGATTGCGCTGGTCGTGCTCGTGGTGCTTGTCTTCCTGCAGAGCTGGCGCGCCGCGCTGATCCCGGTGCTGGCCATTCCGGTGTCGCTGATCGGCACCTTCGCTGTGATGGCGGCGTTCGGCTACAGCCTCAACAACCTGTCGCTTTTCGGTCTGGTGCTGGCCATCGGCATCGTGGTCGACGATGCCATCGTCGTCGTCGAAAACGTCGAGCGTGAATTGCGAAACGGGCTCAGTCCACACGATGCCGCGTTCGCGACGATGGATGAAGTCGGCGGCGCGCTTGTCGCGATCGCCCTTACCCTGTGCGCGGTGTTCGTCCCGACCGCCTTCATCAGCGGCATCTCGGGGCAGTTCTACAAGCAGTTCGCGCTCACCATTTCAGCGGCGACGCTGATCTCCGCGCTCGTCTCGCTGACCCTGTCACCGGCTTTGGCGGCGTTGCTGTTCAAGCCGCACGAGGACCATCACGACGAGCCGCGCGGCCGGTTCGCCTTCGTCCAGCGCGCGGCCAACGGTTTCAACCGCGGCTTCGACTGGCTCGCGGACCGCTACGGCCGTTTGACCGCGCGGACGGTACGGATGATCGGAATAGTCTTGATCATCTACGCGGCTTTGCTTGGCCTCGCCGGTTGGCGGTTCATCGCGACGCCGACCGGCTTCATCCCGGCACAGGATCAGGGCTATCTGATCGGCGTCGTCCAGATGCCTCCGGGTTCGACGCTTGAACGCACCAACACGGTCATGCAGGCGGCGGTCAAGGATGCCCTGACCGTCAAGGGCGTCAACCACGTCGTCAACATCGCCGGCCTCGACGGGGCAAGTTTCTCCAATGCGCCCAATGCCGGCACAATGTTCCTGGCGCTCGACGACTATGCCGTCCGCAAGGACAACCACCAGACCGGGGCGTCGATTCTCGGCGATCTGCGCAAGAAGTTCGGGGCCATCGACGCCGCCAACCTGCTGGTGATTCCGCCGCCGCCGGTGCGCGGCATCGGTACCGGCGGTGGTTTCAAGATGATGGTCCAGGATCGTGGCTCAAAGGGCCCTCGCGCGCTCGAGGCGGCAACGATCGCGATGATGATGCAGGCCAATCAGACCGAGGGGCTGACCTCGGTCTTCACGCTCTACAATACAGGCACGCCGCGCATCTATGCCGATATCGATCGGCAGAAGGCCGAGCAACTCGGCGTCAACCCGTCGGACATTTTTGCAACGCTGCAGACCTATCTCGGGTCGACTTACATCAACGACACCAACCTGTTCGGGCGCACCTATCGCGTGACCGCGCAAGCCGACGCGCCGTATCGCGCGCAACCGTCCGACATCGTCAATCTGAAGGTCCGTTCGGCGTCGGGCGCGATGGTGCCGATCGGTTCGGTGGCGATGTTGAAGGACGATTCAGGTCCGTACCGCGTCGTCCGCCACAACCTCTATCCCACCGCTGAGCTGCAGGGCGACACCAAACCCGGCTTCTCGTCGGGCCAGGCGCTGAACGCCATGGAAAAGCTGGCGGCGAAGACCCTGCCCGCGGGTTTCGGCTTTGAATGGACCGAGCTGGCGTACCAGCAGAAGACCCAGGGCAACACCGCAGCAGTCGTGTTCGCACTCGCGGTAGTGTTCGTCTTCCTGCTGCTCGCGGCGCAGTACGAATCGCTAACCCTGCCGTTCGCGGTCATTCTGATCGTGCCGATGTGCCTGCTGGCGGCGATCCTCGGCGTCAACCTGCGCGGCTTCGACAACAACATCCTGACGCAGATCGGCCTCGTCGTGCTGGTCGGGCTGGCGGCCAAGAACGCCATCCTGATCGTCGAGTTCGCCAAACAGGCCGAAGAGCGTGGCCAGGACTGCTGGCAGGCCGCCGAGAGCGCGGCGCGGACCCGGCTGCGGCCGATCCTGATGACCAGCTTTGCCTTCATTCTGGGCGTCGTGCCGCTGGTTGTCGCCAGCGGTCCCGGTGCGGAGATGCGACAGGCCCTAGGCACGGCGGTATTCTTCGGGATGATCGGCGTGACCGCGTTCGGCCTGATCTTCACGCCGGTGTTCTACGTCATCGCCAGCTGGCTGCAGTCGAAGTTGCCGAGCAAGCGGCGCGACGAGGACGGACGAAAGCTGCTGCCCGAGCCGCAGCCGGAGCCGGCGGAGTGAAGCGTATCGCGGCCGTGGCCGCCATCCTGTCGCTCGCCGCCTGCGCCGTCGGCCCCAACTATTACCCGGCGCTCGGCCCGCGCGGCGCGTCGGGCAAGTTCGACGCGGCTGCACGCGTCGTCTTCGACCAGAGCGATGCGCCGGCGGTATGGTGGCGGCTTTACAACGATCCGGTGCTCGACAAGCTGATCGAGCAGGCATTCATCAATAACACCGACATCCGCGTCGCCAACGCCAACCTGCGCCAGGCGCGCGCCGTACTGAGCGAGTCGCGCGCCGGCCGACTTCCGACCACGACGACCTCGGGCAGTGCCGAATACCGGCGGTTCGGAGGTTATCAGGCAAGCGGCGCGACCTTTGGCGGCGGTGCCACTGGGACCAGCGGCATTCCGGCCAAGCCGCGCGCGACTTTCCAGAGCGAGGTCTTTTCCGCCGGCCTTGACGTCAGCTACGAAATCGATCTGTTCGGCCGCATCACCCGGCTGATCCAGGCCTCGCGCGCCGACTACGAGGCGCTGGCGGCCGTCCGCGACACCACCCGCATCACCGTCGCCGCCGAGACCGCGCGTGCCTATGCCGACGCCTGTTCTGCCGCGGCGCAGATCGCGGTGGCGAGGCAGTCGCTGGACGTCCAGAACCAGACCTTTGACCTGACCGAACGCCTCTACACCGCCGGCCGCGGCACCCCGCTCGACGTCGCCCGCGCCCGCGCCCAGCTCGAGACGACGCGCGCCACCGTGCCCGGCTTCGTCGCGGCGCGGCAGGGCGGGCTCTACCGGCTGGCGGTGCTGACCGGGCAGACCCCAGAAACCGTCATCCCCGAGGCGAATGCCTGCAACAGGGCACCGTTGCTCGCACGCCCGCTGCCGGTCGGCGACGGGGCCGCCCTGCTTCGCCGGCGGCCCGACATCCGCGAGGCCGATCGTCGCTTTGCCGCCGAGACGGCGCGTATTGGCGTCGCCAAGGCCGACCTCTTTCCGCGCATCACCATCGGCGGCGGCGTTTCGAGCTCGGCCTTCAAGGTCGGTGATCTCGGCAAGAGTGCGAGCGTTGCCTATAACATCGGGCCATTGTTGAGCTGGAGCTTTCCCAACATCTCCGTCGTCCTGGCGCGGATCACGCAAGCCAAGGCCAGCGCCGAGGCCGCGGTCGCGACCTATGACGGCACCGTGCTGGCGGCACTCCAGGAAACCGAGGAGGCGCTCGCCAACTACGCCGGCGAACGTGACCGCAACGAGGCCTTGCGCGCGGCGCGCGACCAGAGCGCCGAGGCGGTGCGCATCGTCCGCCTGCGCTATGGGGCCGGGGCGGAGAGCTTCATCAACGTGCTCGATTCCGAACGCACGTTGAGCACCGCCAACGCCGATCTCGCCGCGTCCGACGCGCAACTGGTGACCAACCAGATCGCGGTGTTCAAGGCGCTCGGCGGCGGCTGGGAGACGGCGCCAGAGCCGGTCGTACAGCCCTACCATGGCAGGTTGCGACACCGCCTGCCGGGTGATATAGTCGGGTAATACACAAGGAGTATCGCCCGTGCGCCTGATCTCGCTGCTCACCATCCTGCCGCTGCTCGCCGCCTGCAATGCCACCAAGGACGAGGAGCGGACGGTCAGCAAGACCGTCGTCATCACCGACGACAGCAAGGCGATCGCCGCGGTCGGTGGCGACACCGGCTTCAAGATCGACACCGACCAGTTCAAGGCCTCGGTCGACATCCCGGGCATGGAGATGGGCGGCAAGGACTTCGACATCGACGGCATGAAGCTACTGCCCGGCTCGACGGTGCGCGGCATCAAGGTCGTCGCCAGCGAGAAGGCCGGCGACAAGCACGGCGTCTTGACGTTCAGCTTCATCAGCCCTGCGACCCCCGATGCCGTGCTGGCCCATGCCGAGGCGCAGGCCAAGGCTAAGGGCTGGACCGTCGCGCGCAGCAGCAACGGCATTGGCGGGACCAAGGACGACAAGACGATCGCCTACCGGGTTGCCGCAACGGGGGCGCAGACCAACGGAACGGTGACGCTGACCGACGACAACGGTTGATTCCCGCTTGTCTGGCCGGGCCCGGCGTGGGACGAGCCCGCGTCGCCGGCAGGAAGACCGGCCGGGAGCCAAGGCCAATGCGAGATATCGACCATTTTATCGGCGGCGCGACCGTCCGCGGAACGTCGGGGCGTTTCGCCGACGTGTTCGATCCCAACACCGGGCGGGTACAGGCGCAGGTTCAGCTAGCGAGCACGGCGGAGGTCGATGCGGCCATCGCGGACGCGGCCAAGGCCCAGATCGGTTGGGGCGCGACCAACCCGCAGCGCCGCGCCCGCGTACTGTTCGAGTTCAAGCGGCTGGTCGAGCGCGATATCGAGGCGCTGGCCGAGCTGCTGTCGGGCGAGCACGGCAAGGTCGTCGCCGACAGCAAGGGTGACATCCAGCGCGGCCTCGAGGTCATCGAATTCGCCTGCGGTATCCCCCACCTGCTGAAGGGCGAGTACACGCAAGGGGCGGGCCCGGGCATCGACGTCTATTCGATGCGCGTGCCGCTGGGTGTCGGTGCCGGAATCACCCCGTTCAACTTTCCCGGCATGATCCCGATGTGGATGTTCGGCGTCGCCATCGCCTGCGGCAACAGCTTCATCCTCAAGCCGTCGGAGCGCGACCCGTCGCTGCCCGTCGCGCTGGGCCGTCTGATGATGGAGGCGGGTGCGCCGCCGGGTGTGCTCAACGTCGTTAACGGCGACAAGGAGGCGGTCGACGCCCTGCTCCACTCACCGCTGATACGCGCCGTCAGCTTCGTCGGCAGCAGCGACATCGCGCACTATGTGTTCTCGACCGGCAGCGCCAACCACAAGCGGGTGCAGGCGATGGGCGGTGCCAAGAACCACGGCATCGTCATGCCCGACGCTGACATGGAGCAGGTCGTCGCCGACCTCAGCGGCGCGGCGTTCGGCTCGGCCGGCGAGCGCTGCATGGCGCTGCCCGTCGTCGTGCCGGTCGGCGAGAAGACCGCCATCACACTCCGCGAGAAGATGCTGCCGGCGATCGCGGCGCTACGGATCGGAGTCTCGACCGATCGCGACGCGCATTACGGCCCGGTGGTCAGTGCCGCGCACCGCAGCCGGATCGAGGGCTATATCCAGATGGGTATCGACGAGGGTGCCGAGCTGGTCGTCGACGGCCGCGGATTCGCGCTGCAGGGCCATGAGGAAGGGTTCTTCATCGGCCCGACGATGTTCGATCACGTCAAGCCGACGATGCGTTCGTACCAGGAGGAGATCTTCGGCCCCGTGCTGCAGATCGTCCGCGCCGAGACGCTGGAGGAGGCAACCGCGCTGCCGAGCCAGCACCAGTACGGCAACGGCGTCGCGATCTTCACGCGCAACGGCGCGGCGGCGCGAGACTTCGCGGCGAACGTCGAGGTCGGCATGGTCGGCATCAACGTGCCGATCCCGGTGCCAGTCGCCTATCATACGTTCGGTGGCTGGAAGCGCTCGGGCTTCGGCGACCACAACCAGCACGGTCCCGAGGGCGTGCGGTTCTGGACCAAGATCAAGACCGTCACCCAGCGCTGGCCCGCCGGCGGGCCGCTCGACGATTCAAGCTTCGTCATCCCGACGATGGCCTGAGCCATGAAGATCGCGTTCATCGGGCTCGGCCACATGGGCTCGGGCATGGCCGCCAACCTGGCGAAGGCCGGTCACGCGGTCTGCGCCTACGACCTCAGCGAAGCCGCGCTCGAACGTGCGGTCGCCGACGGCTGCCATCGCGCCGGCAGCGTCACCCAGGCGGTCGCCGAGGCGGACGCGGTGGTCACCATGCTGCCCGCCGGACGCCATGTCCGCGGCGTGTATGAGGATGAGGCGTTCACCGCGACGACACGCGAGGCGATCCTGATCGACTGCTCCACAATCGATGTCGCCACCGCCAAGGCAGTCGCCGCCGAGGCCGCGTCTCGCGGCCTGACGATGGTCGACGCGCCGGTCTCGGGCGGCACCGCGGCGGCGAACGGGGGCACGCTGACCTTCATGGTCGGCGGCAGCGCCGCGGGCTTTGCGCAGGCGCAGCCGATCCTCGAAAAGATGGGCATAGCCGTCATCCACGCCGGCGACGCGGGCATGGGTCAGGCCGCCAAGATCTGCAACAACATGATCCTGGGCGCGACGATGGTAGCGACCTGCGAGGCGTTCGTGCTGGCCGACAAGCTCGGCCTCGACGCGCAGACGTTCTTCGACATCAGCTCCAAGGCCAGCGGCCAGTCGTGGTCGATGACCAGCTATTGCCCGGTCCCCGGCCCGGTCCTCGCCGCCCCGTCGAACCGCGACTACCAGGGCGGGTTCGGTGCGGCGCTGATGCTGAAGGACCTCAAGCTCGCGCTGGCGGCTGCCGCCGGTGCCGGGGCTAGCGTGCCGATGGGGGCGCAGGCGGAGGCACTCTACCAGATGTTCGCAGGCCTCGGCGGCGGAGCGCGCGACTTTTCGGGCATCATCAAGCTGCTCGACGGCAGCTGGCGTCCGGAGTGAATGGTGAGCCCTGCGGGATTCGAACCCGCGACCTACTGATTAAAAGTCAGTTGCTCTACCGATTGAGCTAAGGGCTCGCGGGCGTCCGTTTAGGGCGCAGCAGGCGCGTGCGCAACTGGCGTGCGGTCGCACCGAGAACGGGGTGCCGCCAGTCCGGCGCGACCTCGACCAGCGGATCGAGCACGAAGCGGCGCAGGTGCAAGCGCGGGTGCGGCACCACCGGGCCGCGCTTCGCCCGCCGCCAGCTGTTTTGAGACGGTAACACCGCCTCACCGTAGGCAAGCACGTCGAGGTCGAGCACGCGGGCACCCCAGCGCCGGCCGCCGCGCCGGCCGAACGCCCGTTCGATGGCGCCCAGCGCGGCGATCACGGCCACGGGCGCGAGATTGCCGGTCGCCACGACAACGGCGTTGGCATAGGCCCGCCCGCCCGGCCCGAGCGGTTCGGTCGCATGGACGCGCGACCGGCGCACCACCGTGAGCCCGGCCCCGGCCAGCGCGGCGATCGCGGCCCGCACCACGCCCGCCGGCGTACCGTGGCGACCGTGGCGTTTGTTCGAGCCAAGCGCGATCAGGAGGTTTGCCGCTGGCACCCGGCCCGCATACACAGCGCCGTTATGTCCACCAACTCCCCTGCCACGCCGGAGCCGCCGCACGACTGTCTGATCTGTCCGCGCCTGGTCGCCTACCGGGCGGAGAACCGCGCCACGCACCCGGACTGGTGGAACGCGCCCGTCCCGGGGTTCGGCGATCCGGCGGCCTGGCTGTGCATCGTCGGCCTGGCACCCGGCGTGACCGGGGCGAACCGGACCGGGCGGCCATTCACCGGCGACTTCGCGGGAACCCTGCTCTACGCAACGCTGGACAAGTTCGGCCTGTCGGAGGGTCAGTTCGACGCCCGCGCCGACGACGGCCTGCGTCTCAAGGGCAGCTTCATCTCCAATTCGGTGCGCTGCGTGCCGCCGCAGAACAAGCCCGAGGTCGCCGAGATCCATGCCTGCCGGCCGTTCCTGGCGGGCCAGCTGGCGGCGCTGCCGAACCTGAAGGTCGTGCTGGCGCTCGGCGCCATCGCGCATCAGTCGGCGCTGAAGGCACTGGGCGGCAAGCTGCCCAAGCACCGCTTTGCCCATGCCGCGGTCCACCGGCTGCACACCGGCATCACGCTGGTCGATAGCTATCACTGCAGCCGCTACAACACGAACACCGGGCGGCTGACCGCGGCGATGTTCGAGGATGCCTTTGCCGCTACGATTGCGGCGCGCTAGGCTGGCACCAGCAACTCCGGGGGGATTCGTGGCCGAGACTGTCGCACGTATCGCCCGCGACGAGCGCATCGCCCAGCTCGACATCCTGCGCGGCCTCGCCATCCTGCTGATCCTGCTGATGAACATCGCCGATATGGCGGATTGGCAGGTGCCGGATTACTTCCCGCCGCGCCTCGGTTGGAGTGTCGTCGACAGAGGTGCATGGTGGCTCCACCAGATGCTCGACGGCACACAGCGCGGCCTGCTGGAGCTGCTGTTCGGGGCGGGCGTGCTGATCATGGCGCGGGCCGCGATGACGCCGGACGGGCCGGTCGCGGTCGCCGACCTGTACTATCGCCGCAACCTGTGGCTGGCGGCATTCGGGGTCGCTCATGGGCTAGTGCTGCTGTGGCCGGGCGACATCCTGCTCAGCTACGGCTGCGCGGCGTTGCTGGTGTTTCCGTTCCGGGTGCTGCCGGTGCGAAAGCTGCTGATTTATCGGCATCGCGATGGATCTGGCGCTGTGCCTTTGAAACGTGGGAGACTATTCCGAGCGTGTCGAACTCGCGGCGCTGGTCGGTAGCGCAGGGGCGGATGCGACCGCGCTAAAGGCCTGGGCGGAGGCGGTCACCGAGGTCACCCCGGCCGATCCGAAGATCGTCGCGGCGGCGTCGACTTTTCCGTCGCTGTCGGCGTGGGTCGGGTTCATGCAGGGCCTCTGGGTGTTCGTGCAGTTCACCGACATCGGTATCTTCTGGCAGAATTGGGCGGAAGCCTTCGCGACGATGCTCATCGGCATGGCGCTGTTCAAGACCGGCATCATCTAGGGCAAGGTGAGCCGGCGGACCTATTGGTGGCTGATGCTGTGTGGGTACGGCATCGGCCTCGCGGTCAGGACGCAAGCGTACTGGACCGAGCTCGACTTTTCACGCAGCCGCGGATCGGCTTGTTCACGCACTCGATAATGCGGCTGCCGGTGACCATCGGCCATATCGGCGCGGTGTCGCTGCTGCTGACGACGCGGCTGGGCCACATCCTGCTGAAGGTGTTCGCGGCGACCGGCAAGATGCCGCTGACCACCTACATGGGCGCGTCGATCATCGGCGGGGTCGTGTACTGTGGATCGGCGTGCAAAAAGGACCCGCTTAGCGGGGTGATCGGCGTCCAAAAGGGACCCCTCATTTCGATGTCTTAGGGTGCGACCTGGTTTTCCAGGTGGCGAGATCGGGATGTTGGTGGTGGAGACGGTCGTACGGGTTCGGCGCGAGCGCGCTGGCGGCAAGTCCATCAGGGCGATCGCGCGTGATCTTCGGTTGTCGCGCAAGGTTGTGCGCAAGGCGATCGGCGCGCCGGAAGGTGCGTTCGCCTATCATCGGACGGTGCAGCCGCTGCCGCGGATCGGACCATTTCAAGAACGGCTTGATGCGCTGTTGGCGGAGAACGAGGTGCGGCCGCGGCGCGACCGGCTGCGGATGACGCGGATCCACGATCTGCTGCTGCGCGAGGGGTTCGAGGGATCCTATGACGCAGTTCGCCGCTACGCATCACGCTGGAAGGCGGCATTGCGCAAAGACGCTGGCGATGGTGCCCCGGCCTTCATCCCGTTGCTGTTCCAACCCGGCGAGGCTTACCAGTTCGACTGGAGCCACGAGGACGTCGAGATCGCCGGCTTGCCCGTGCGGGTGAAGGTGGCGCACATGCGGCTGTGCGCATCGCGCGCGGTCTACGTCCGGGCGTATCCGCGCGAGACGCAGGAGATGGTGTTCGACGCGCATGCGCGCGGGTTCGCTTTCTTCGGCGGCGTGCCGCTGCGCGGTATCTACGACAACATGAAGACGGCAGTGACGACGGTGTTCACCGGCAAGGAGCGCGTCTTCAACCGCCGCTTCCTCGTCATGGTGGACCACTACATGGTCGAGCCGACCGCCTGCTCTCCGGCGGCGGGCTGGGAGAAGGGGCAGGTCGAGAACCAGGTCCAGACGATCCGGGGGCGGTTCTTCCAGCCCCGTCTGCGGTTCGCCAGCCTCGAGGAGCTGAACGGTTGGCTGGAAGCGGAGTGCCGGCGCTGGGCAGCGATGCGCCCCCATCCCGAGCAGAAGAATCTGACCGTCGCTGCAGCGCTCGACGCCGAACGACCGGCGCTGCAGCCGATGCTGGCCCCGTTCGACGGCTTCCACGAGACCGATCATGCGGTGACCGGGACCTGCCTGATCAGCTTCGACCGCAACCGCTACTCGGTCATGGCCATGGCCGCGCGACGTCCGGTGCAGGTTCGCGCCTATGCCGACCGGATCGTCGTGCGTTGCGGCGACGACGACGTCGCCGAGCACGCACGACACTTTGGGCGCGACGGACGATCTACGATCCCTGGCATTATCTGCCGGTGCTGGTGAGGAAGCCCGGGGCGCTGCGCAATGGTGCGCCGTTCCAGGGCTGGGAGTTGCCGCCGGCGCTGACGCGCCTGCGGCGCAAGCTCGGCACCGGCGACGAAGCCGACCGGCGGTTCGTCCGCGTGCTGGCGGCAGTATCGAGCGACGGCCTCGAAGCCGTCGAGGCCGCGATCTACGAGGCGCTCGACGCCGGTGCCGCCAGCGACGAGGTGATCCTCAACATCCTGTCGCGGCGACGCGAGCCGCCACCCGTTCGCGCGCTCGATGTCGTGATCGACCTGAAGCTCAAGTATCCGCCGATCGCCGATTGCGCGCGCTACGACACAGGACGGGGCCTCGATGCAGCGGCATGACATGATCGACGCCATGCGCGGGCTCGGCCTCAAGGGCATGGCGGGCGCGTTCGACGAGGCCGTTACCACGGGCGTGCAGCGGCAGCGGACCATCACCGAGATCCTCACCGATCTGTTGCGCGCCGAGGCCACCCACCGCCACGCCGCCTCGATCCGCTACCGGATGACTGCCGCCAAACTACCGGTGGTAAAGGACATCGATGCGTTCGTGTTCGACGGCACGCCGATCAACGAGGGGCTGGTCCGATCGCTCCACGCCGGATCGTTCGTGCCCGGCAAGCGCAACATCGTGCTGGTCGGGGGCACGGGCAAGACGCATCTGGCCATTGCCATCACCGCCAACGTTGTCCGCGACGGCGCCCGCGGCCGCTACTTCAACACTGTCGACCTGGTCACCCGGCTCGAAGAGGAGACCCGCGTCGGCAGGGCTGGTGCGCTCGCCGCCCAACTCGCCCGTCTCGACCTCGTCGTGCTCGACGAGCTCGGCTATCTGCCGTTCGCCCGCTCGGGCGGCCAGCTGCTGTTCCACCTCGTCAGCAAGCTCTACGAGCAGACCTCGGTCATCGTCACCACCAACCTCGCGTTCGGCGAGTGGCCGACCGTGTTCGGCGATCCCAAGATGACCACCGCGCTCCTCGACCGCATCACCCACCACTGCGATATCGTCGAGACCGGCAATGACAGCTGGCGGTTCAAACACCGTAGCTGAAGCCCGTGGGGTCCTCGGAAAAGAACGAACTGGTCGGGCTTGCGCCTCCGGCCGGGCTACGCCCGGCCTCCGCCGCAAGCCCGACCAGCGCTTCTCATCCTGATTGTCGCGTGAAAACCGCCGCGCCAACCGTGGGTCCCTTTTGCACGCCGATCTGGCCCCGAAGTGGGTCCCTTTTGCGCGCCGTTTGACA